>Ga0102589_1001774_pt1 | contig 27310 bp, 27 predicted proteins | sample AraplaMF_Col_mLB_FD_76858 | JGI IMG/M metagenome (GOLD analysis project Ga0102589, IMG submission 76858) | Arabidopsis root microbial communities from the University of North Carolina, USA - plate scrape MF_Col_mLB | ecosystem: Host-associated > Plants > Roots > Endosphere | place: USA... | reverse complement strand
TTACTAAAGAAATAAAATCCCTCCAAGTATCAAACCTTTTTTTGAAACTTTGTTGTTCTTTGTTTTGCCCAATTGATACATTTCTTTTCAATTAAATGATACGATAATATAGAACAAAGTATTGTCATTGCAATACATAAGATAAGAAGGAACAGGATAGGTATCTTTGCATACAAAAGTTTAAATAGTACCATCATGATTGGAAAATGACATAAATAGATACTATATGAAATTTCTCCTAAGTATACAAATACACTCTTATTTAAAATTGCTTTTACCTTTAGGTTATTCATGGCCATTATAATCAGTATACTAACGCCAATTACGACACCCCAATCTTTTAATAGGAAAGCAGTATCACTACGAGAAATCAACAAAATTCCAGTAGAGTATACATATAGAAAGATTCCTAGTGTGATAAGAAGATTTCTTTTTAAGTTTTTCATATTTCTATATAAGTGGGTAAGTTCTTCCTGATGCTTAAAAAGTACCATTCCGACCATAAACATAGATGTGAAATGCAGTGTATCGGCATAACCATTATAAAACCCCTCAGCTTTCCCAATATGCAACATATTAAGGAAAATACTAATTAAAGAAAAGCTCATAGCAAACAGTATCGTTTTCTTCCAACTCTGTTTATAAAACAGAAGGAATAACAAGGGAAACACGATAGATATACGCATTTCTTGAGCTAATGACCAGATAACCGGATTATAATTATCCGTAAAAAAGTTATTAAGAAGTACAAAGTGATTAATAATATCTAATTTTGTTATAGGCCCTTGCCACTTATCATAGAACCAATCTCGTAGTCCCGTAACTTCATATGGTGAAAATAAAATAAATAAAGCAAAGGTGATGAATATCCAGAAATAATAAGGGATATAGATTCGTACAAATCGCTTAATTAAATATCCCCAATAATTTGTTTTTGAATGATAAAGTGCCATAGATAGCACAAAACCACTGAGTACAAAAAAAATGATTACAGCTTCCCCACCAGCCCATAAAAACCTAAGAGGGGATAGTTTTATAGAATTAGGCAATGATGGTAGCATTAAACAAAAATGTCCAAATACCACTGTGATAGCCGCTAGTCCTCGTATTGAATCTAATTCGTTTATTCTCTTACTCATAAAGTGTTCTCCTTGTAAATTGTAGTTTTTGCTGTTAATAAAGACCACTATACTAGTGCAGTGGGAGAATTATACATATTGTGCTTATGTTTCTTTAAATTCCTGATATAAGCAGTACAAAGTCAATCTGTGTATCTTTTGAAGGGAATTTTCGTATTTAAGCATAAATTATATAATAATAATCGTTAAAAATTTCATTCTAGAAAATCGTATTGTCGTTTAGAAAACATTTTAAAACTGTTTTCTAAACCCTTGTTATAGTTTGTCTATTTCTCTGTCCATTGAACACCCTTATTTCCAGGCCAACCTGAGGTATTAGCAACATGTTTTAATAGATCTGGTCCTTTTAAACTTTTCTGTAAACCACGGTTATATGCACTTGTCATATTAGATATTGCAATTCGAGTATTGGTTTCTGCATTTTTCAAATCTTCGTTCGTTAAATCTCTGGGTGCTAATCCACCTCGATGGAGTTGAAACAGTCCAAGGGATGTGCCCTGATCTCCAACTGCATTTGGATTAAACTTGCTTTCAAGGTGCATATCCAACCATAATTAGTGATTGAATATGCAACTTCAATTTTTTTGTTATCTTTTTTATAATTATATTTTTGTACACATGCGTTTTATATAGTGATTTCTAATAATAAGGAAATAAATAATTTGCATACAAATAAAGCTTACTAATACAACAATTGAGCTTTGAATAACGGACATTTCCCTACTTACTGTTTGTCCTAATTGGTGAAAAGTTAGAAATGCAAAACTGCTGTGAACCATAGCCACTACAATCGGTAAGAAAAATAGGATCATCATTTGTCTTGTCACAATTTGCTTTAACTCTTTTTGGCTTAAACCTAATTTTGAAATCATCTGATATTGCTCTTTATCATGTTCTAAATCAGTAAATAGACGGAAATATAAAAAACTTAGCGTAAATACGAAAAATAAAATTCCCACCAATACACTTGTAATAGAAAGTAATCCGTTTTGTTGTTTCAGTTCAAGCCATTTTAAATTCAAAGATGAAAAGGCATAATAAGCATCTTGACTCGTACCAATGAACTTCATAAGTTTTGTAGAAACTGCAGTTGTTTCAGACCAATTTTTTATGATAAAACCGTATATGGTGTAATCTCGGAGTACACTTTCATGTTGAATATTTAGGACCTTACTGTAAACAGCATCAGAGACAATAACAGGTTCATCAATCGTGGCGAATTCTGGGATAGAAATTGTTTTTTGAACAGAAAGTGGTACTTCTAGTTCACCATGTTTTAATTCAAATGTTTTTCGATCCTCTGCACTTGTGTGGTTTTTCTTTGGTAGTATAGCGATACTTTCATTTTCATTTGTTAATTTTTCTATTTCATACCCTAATTTTTTAGCGTATTCATTATACGTAGAAAGATTAATTAACACCAACCCGTTTTGTGCCCTTTTAAATTTTGTTGCTACAAGTTTATAAGAAAATCCAGATTCTTTTAATTGTTTTTTTATCTCTTCAATATGGGATTTTTCTCGTGTATTCCCCTTATCCGATTGATAGGTAAATGCATATGGGGTCTCATGTTTTGCCAATTCAGGATTTGCGATAGCCGTACAAACTCCAATTGCTGTAAAAGATACAGCTGATATAATTGTAACTATAAAGAACGTTCTCGCATTATCTTTCATTCGATACATTAATTCTGAGATAACAAGTAGATTGGTTCTTTTAAAGAATGTAGTCTCTCTGTTTTTTAAAGTGTATATCACATATACACACAATTGAGTGAAGAAAAAATAGGTTCCAAATACGACAAGCGTGACACCTACTCCTACGAGTAATAATAATTGATTCAAACTCATGTAATTCACCGCGACGATACTGTGGTGGATGGCGGAGTAACCTGCTCCAATTAAGATAATTGCCAACAAGGATATCCAAACAGACGCTTTCGGCTCAGGTTTTGGCTTTTCCTCTGATTTTATTAGTTCTACAAGCTCATTCATTTTCACCATTTTTGATGTAAACAATGAAATGAGTAGGAATAAAACAAAAAAGGAAATAGCTGTTACTCCCATAGACTTTAATGGAAAGTAAAATGCTAACGTATGCTCTATTGCCAATAAAGACCCACTAATTAGTAAAACTAATTTAGAAAAAATCATCCCAATCCCAATGCCTGCTATTATAGAAGGGATTCCAATCAACATGTTTTCGAGAAAAATTAATCGATGAAGCTGTTGATAAGACATTCCATGTAACATTAATAATCCAAACTCTTTTTTTCTATTTTTTAAAAATGCACTAACAGAATAGAAAATCAAAAAGAAGGAGAAAAAAAAGATTAAGTAATACGATAGTAGAAATCCTATTTTCCCAAATGTACTCATTATGGTGCTTGCGTTAGTCAGTTCGCCTTGTAGGTTCGGATGAAAGACAAGTAGCCCATAAGTAAAAAAAATCATTACCGCAAATGTGCTACTAAAAAAATGGCCGAGGTATATTCGTTTATTCCGTATAACATTATTAAATGCGAGCTGCCGAAAAATCATTTTTGTTCCCTCCTAACATAGAAAGACTGTCCATAATATTTTGATAAAATAACGAACGATTGTCATTGTAGAAAATTTCATTATATAACTGTCCATCTTTAATAAAAATAACGCGGTCACAGTAACTTGCAGCAACTGGATCGTGCGTTACTAACATCATTGTTGCCTTTTCCTCTTTATTTAATTGTGTTAATATCTCCATTACATCTTGGGAAGCTTTAGAATCTAAGTTTCCTGTTGGCTCATCGGCAAGAACCAATTTAGGATAATGAATGAGTGCACGGGCAATAGCTGTTCGCTGTGCTTGTCCTCCTGATATTTCATATGTTCGTTTATTTAAAATTTCACTGATTCCTAATTTTTTTGAAATAGATTCTACTCGTTTATTTATTCTTTTCACATTCATGCCATCTAATACGAGCGGAAGAACCATATTCTCTTTTACTGTTAATGTATGCAACAGGTTAAAGGATTGAAAGACGAATCCTAATTCCTGTCTGCGAAATAAGGCCAAATCATTGGGTGAAAGTTGATAAGGATTTTTATTATTAATGAATATACTGCCTGATGTTGGTGAGTCAATAGTAGAAATCATATTCAATAACGTTGTTTTCCCACTACCAGAAGGGCCCATAATCCCAACAAATTCTCCCTCTGTAATTGTTAAATTAATATTTGAAAGTGCTGTATGTGAAACCTTTCCTGTGTATTCTTTACTAAGATCTTTTACTTTTACTATTTTCATATGAGAAATCCCCTCCAAATTTACAAACTAAGAATGAAAGTTGATAGATGATGCCTGCCGACATTTTTACTTTTTTTAAAATACGAATAATTCCCCATTAATTGGTGATCTAGTTTCGTATTTCCTTATTTAAACTGTAATTCTTAATCGAATGTTTTAAGCACTAAAATAACTTGATATCGTACCACAAGTTTTTCATGAATGTTTCTGTTATTCATTGTAGTAGTAAAATTATTTTTCTCATATTGAATTGCCTTACATTTTACTTACACGCTTGTAATATTTCTGAAAATACAGTTTATAAGATCCTCGGCAATGATTCTTTTTTGGGGAGATAGCAAAGAGGAATTTTTTATATGCACTTTACTATACCGAACTAGATTTCGGTATAGTTTTTTTTGCAATTCATTGTGTCTTCTTTACCAAACACGTATAAAAATCAATATTATGAAAGTAAACTACTGGGTAAAAGTTTACTTTCGGTTTTTTAAACATTTACAACTAATTTTGTAATAAATTTCTCAATATAGATATAAATGTTATCTATGGTTTTGATATTAAAAAATATAATATAATAACAATAAGATGGTTATTCCCTTTTGTTTTACTCCTTATGCTGAAGATAAGATCGCATTCCCCGATCTTATCTCTTTTCTTTCTAGAAATTTAATGTAAAAAAAGAATCCTTATCATATTATCAAGACCTAAATCGTAAAAAATCATAAAAAATAAGGAGTGAAACATATTAGTCATGTATAATATGTTTCACTCCTTTTACTTTTTGTTCAACAATCGCGCCCTTTAGCTTAATAAGAAAACCCCTTATTCAAATACAACCATTTCTCCGACATCCATAAATCCAAATCGCTTATAGATATTTTTTCCATCATCTGAAGCCTGTAATACAACTGGTTTTTGTTTATCCTTTGTTTGATTTAGAAGAAATTGAAACATTTCACTGCCATTTCCTTTACCTCTAAATGTTTCTTTTGTCATCACATCATAAATACCATAACTATCTTTGCTTTCTATTAATAAACCAGTAGTTACAGCCATTTCGTCTATGCATCCAATAAACATTTGAACTTCTGAACCTAATTTTATGTGTGAAAACTTATTAAAATAACTTTCTAATGCATCTTTTTCTGGTGTACCTTCAAATAAGCTCATAAATACCTCTATATATTTTAAAAGTTCTTCATTATTTTTCACATTAGTAATCATAAGCTGATGGGAAATTCTTTGACCAACATTAAGAGTATTTTCAAGTTTCATCATTACATTACGTTCCGTTTCTTTTAGGTCATATTCTTGCATAAGTTTTTTCCAATCATCGTTTAAATACTGAGCATCAATCCAAATACTAAAGGGATATTCTTTATAAGAAAAATTATCGATTCCATGTCTAATCTTAACTGCATTTTTGATATTTGGAGATTTCGGCAATAATACATTGAATGTATCAGTAGGAATTTCTGTATTTGCTATGACGAAATCTTCTTCCTTTGTAAGTTCTCCACTAACTGCATGAGTAAATACTTTTAATTTTTCTTCAAAATTGTTTATTACTAATTGTTGATTTGTAATCATGTTTTTGCACCTTTCAATTTAATTTAGCGCGCTCTTTTTTATTATAAGATCAATTAAATTCTAAAAAAACTGTGTTCACCGTATTTATATCCTCCCATAATTTTCAGAAAACATTGAAGTGATTCATTTTCTTTTCTTAATAATCTGGCCCGTTTGTTGAATGAACAGGGAAGAAGAACAACGTTCTCCTCATACCCTAATTTTTTTTGTATACATCTGCATAAGCAACTTTCAATTGCTCCTGCAATTGCTTGTTCTCATCTTCTAATTTTTTGATTCTTCGCTTCAACGACTCAAGGATGGCATCTTTGTTACTGTCATTTATCTCCCCTTTGATCTGTTTTGGTATAGGCGCTTGTGCTTGTTGTTGGCGTAATGTCTCAATCCGACCACGCAACTCCCGGTTGTTGTACAGCGTTGCTTTCGCCACACCAGCTTCACTCGCTACACTGTTGAAATTAATAGTCTCATTGGCTCGTACGAGTCGCTGAATAGCTACGTTGACCTTTTGGTGCGTGGAGGCCTTCCTTAAGTTATGACACCAATCCCCCGAATTTTGAAATTTGTCCCCTCCCCCATGCCCATCAAGCTAGTAATTTAAAGTGTCCCCAAAGCGAAAATTTTATTAATTTACAGTAATTTATGAATGGATGGATATTTTTTAATAAACTTTGATAAATTTATGACTGAATATTCCTAATAATTAGATAAACATTTCTGTAAATTCTAAATATTAACTTTTTTGTAGAAGATGATACATTTAGGGTGTGAGTTACAAAACTATTAAAGGGGATTTTTTATGTTCAAGAAATTAGTAGTCGGGGCATTAGCGACAGGTATTGCATTAACTGGGGGGATTGGTGCAGCATCAGCTGATACAGTAAAACCTGTGAGTTCTCCGAATAAAGCAACTGAAACAGCTTATTCAGAAAACCAACAATATATTTCAGATAGAATTGAAAGTATAGTTGAAAATACAAGTGAAGTAGAAAGACCATTTGTACCAAATTTTTCTGATAAAAATAATCTTATTGGAGAAAAAGCAGCTGCAGCATTTGATTGGAGATATTCCGGTAATTATAATTTTTCTACATCAATTCAAGTGAAGAAAACTATATCTGTAGCAAACAATGGAAATATTGGAGTAGGTATTCAAAACAATAAAAATTTTAATTTTAAAGTTGTAGTAAAAAGTTTATCATCAGGAAACACTGTAACCCATACTGTAAAAGGAGGACCAATGAGCGGTGGCGATTATGTTACAGACTTCTTTGGTCCTATGAAAGCAGGAGACTATGTTGTAACCTTAGTGAATACAGATGGTTCATGGCACCAAGGCCTTGTTTGGCTTGGATGGTAATTACTTGAATTTATTTATTTTTGAGCAGACTTTTCAAAAAAGAAAAGTCTGTTCTTTTTAATTCTGCGCGTCTCCTTGTTTTTGAGATGCTGATTTAGGGGTCCCGCCACACATCCATCAACTTAAGGATTATTACGGTATATATGACAAATATTCCTACGGAATGGGTACCAAAAGAGAAAATCTGTGATTTATATTCACTACGTTGGCAAATTGAGCTGTTATTTAAAATATGGAAATCTTGGTTTCAAATTCATCGTTGCAAATCTATTAAACAAGAGCGGTTAGAATGTCATCTTTATGGTCAACTCATTAGTATCTTATTATGTTCTTCTACTATGTTTAAAATGAGAGAACTCCTGTTACGTAAGAAACAGAAAGAGCTAAGTGAATATAAAGCGATGTACATGATTAAGGATTATTTTTTACTGTTTCATCAAGCATTACATAAAAACACCCAAGAGCTATCAAAGGTTCTCCTTCGTCAGTTTAACCTCCTACAGCACAACGGACGAAAATCTCATCGATACGAGAAAAAGACAGTCTTTGATATTTTGGGTGTTGTTTATGAGTATACCACTTCTAATCATAAAGTAGCATAGTAAAAAAATTGAAACCCGTCAGGGTTTATTTGATATGCCTACTTTTATAACTTCTATAAAAGATTATAAAAAACTAAGTGGAAAGACCGCATTTTGTACAAAAATATACTTTAAGTTGATGGATGTGTGGCGGAACCTCTTTAAGAAGTTCTAACTTTGAGGGTAATACTCAGCAGGATACAAAGATTAATCCTCTTGCTATGAACATTTATAATTTTGGAGAAATGTCATTTAGCAACTATAAGTGGATTGATAGTGGCACATCATTTTACCTACCTCAAAGTGTACAGGTAGAACCAAAAACTAAGACTTCTGGATTGGCAGTTCAAATATATAAAGATGAAGTGCCTTATCAAGAATATAGAGTTAAAGGTTCCTTTTCGAGTGGATTAAACATTCCTATTGCTTACCTTTTAGATGGATATAATAATTATTATCAACTTAGACTAAAAAATTATGGTGGGGGAACCATATATCTCTATGGTGGACAAGTTTATTATAAATAATACAATTCCTTAAATTTAATACCTATGTACAAATTAAAAAAGACTGGGATTCCAGTCTTTTTTTCAAGGATTAACCCATTAATATTAAAGCATTCTATATCCTGTTAATAAATTTGTTAGTTGATTCTTTGATTATCTTGACTATAAACTTCAATAGTATATAAATCATCTTCAATCCATTTTTGTGCTTGCGGTGTTTTAAGTAAATTATCAATTTCTTTCTCGATCTTCTTCCCAAGTTCTTTAGCTCCTGTATCAGTACTATTTATAGGAGTATATATAGCAAACGGAGTAGGTTGGTTCAATTCTATATAAGCCCGCATTGAAAAGCCTTTGTATCCTTTTTTCTGGAACAATTCTTCATAAATATAACTGTAAATATTATCCCATCTGTTCTCTATTTTTACGATGTCCATATTTCTTTGACTAACATTAATAGTATATAGTCTAATATCTTGGTTCTTTAACCGAGCGTTAATCTCTTTTTTTACCTTACTTGTATTTACAGTATCAGCTATTTCTAAGTCTACTGTTCTTGGTGTATCGCTCATGGAGGCACTAAGGAAGTCCTTTTCATCTATCGTTTCCATAATAGTGTCCATAACTTTTGATTCTTCACTTTTTGCTTCTTCTTTATCGTTCTGTTGACAGGCACTTAATAAAGTGGCTAATAAAAGAGGTAACAATAATCCTTTTCCTTTTTTCATCCCAATCTCCTTTCCAGTGATTCCTTGTTATATATTTGAGTCGTATCTGAGCGTAGATTATAAAAAACATAATACAAGTGTAATCAATCTAACTTCTATTTTCATATTGGATTAGGTATTCTCCAAAGCAAACGAAAAACCTTCACCTAATTTTTACAGATGCGACAAATCAATGTACAGACCAATACCGTACTCCTTAATTTGTATTGAAACTGTTATCAATTTCATTTCATTTTAGAGGGATATTTCCAATCACGATTTCCTTTAGAAACAGTCGAAGAGGCTTCACTTTGTTTAGTTAGGCTTTGTTTCTCTATGTTTTCCAGAGATTTTTGCATCTGTTCCATTTGTTCTTTTACTTCTTTTATTTCAAACTTCATTTCCATAAGTAACCGTAAAATAGCATCTCCTTTATTCATTGCAACATACTCCCTTCAGTTTTCTCTTATTGCTTTTTAATTAACTGAATTTGAAAAATATCTGATTCCTTTATACCTAGAACTCTCATTTCATCTTTAAAAGTTCGCCAGGACGCAACTTTAATGGATTTTGTACTTTTATCCATTAATGTGTACACTCTTATGTACTGTATTTCCTGTTTCTCATTTCTTTCCACGTTGTCTTCCTCCGTTATTTTTGATTGATGTAATCATAATATCTTTTTAACGAAAGTTTAGATTTAAAGCCTACTTGTTTTATAATTTCTTCCTCTGAAACATGATGCTCAATAAGTCGTAGAATGAACGTGTTCCGTAAGTGTTGCGCTGAGATCCCTTTACGTAAATTTGCTCGAGCAACTTCAAGTCGAATCATCTTTTGAACAGCAATCTCTGTTAGGGCTTTCGGTGCATCGTTTTCATATGACCAATGATAGGTATTCCGAGTAAAATCGAAGGCTACGAATAAGGGATCATTACTATGGTATTTGGGACGAACAGGTTCAGGAATGACCTTGTAATAGTTAAACAATCGTTTTTTATCATCTTCAGTTAAAAGGATTGTTCTTTCTATACCCACTATTTTTGGTACTGAGATTGTATTGTTTTCAAAATGAACGTGCTTCATCTGTAAACTTACAAGTTCCTGTAAGGATAATCCATTATTGACGAATAAATGTACAATAGAAATGTTACGATCCATAAGTACTGAACGAACAGAACGTTGTTTTTCCGTTAATTCTTCTAATGAAGTTAAAATATACTTTAACCTTTTTTCTTCCTCTTTTGAGATAAAGTCTCCATCACGTAACGCACGATTAGGTTGAATACTAAATTGCATCTCTTCTAACGGATTTGGCAGTTGTAAATACTGATACATTCTATTTAAGACAATATAGACACGATGCATTGTTTTATCAGAGTACCTTCGTTGCTGTTTTAAATCATAGAAATACGCTTCATAATCCTTTGTACCAAGCGTCGTCCATATATTATGTGTAGGAAGTTTTTTAGATTTTTGCAACCAATGACCAAAGTCTTCAATATCATAAGCATATCGTTTAATTGTAGAAGGCTTGCGTCCTTTATTTAATAAGAAAGAAGAAAAATGTTGTACAGTATCTTGAAATTCTTTTGTTGGCATAAGCTTATCATCCTAATTTTTCTTTTAGTATATCAAATTTTACACATATTCCACTTACCCATTCATCCCCAAAGAAAATATATAAATAAAAAAGATAAGACCAGAAACTCGGTCTTATCTTTGGCATAAGGAGAAACAAATAGGGAGATAGCCATCACTTTTTTATCATATTACATTAACTGTTAATTTTGAATATTATAGTTAAAAATAATGACAATATCCACATTGAGAAATTTATTACTAATTTGTTTGTGCAGTATCAAAAGGTACACCTTTAGGAACTACATGAACCCACGAAAAAGTAGCGTTTGTAATTTCAGACGATAATTTGCGTGATTTTTTAATGATAAATTACATATGGACCAAAGGAGAAGCCTTCAATTTTACAGACTTCTCCTTTTATATTTTTATTTGTGAAATCTTACAACACTGTCACCTTTATGTAAGGTTATTAGATAGTTTAACTATTATTTCAATGTGATAATAAAAGTATAAAGTATAAGAAATACATGCATAAAAAAATATATTATACAGAGGTAACCATACGATGATTTTAAAACTAGCATTTATACTCTTTGGAGTATTCTTAGTATTATGGGGTATATATAGTACGAAAAAATATGAATCATTTTTAGACAAGCTTACTGGAATAGGACAGTTTTTAGGCGGCATTACATGCATAATTGCTGGGATTTTATCCTTTATAATTAAATAATTTATAAAGGAGTAGCTTCAACCTTATTAACTTATAAATCACTTATTTTGTATCAAACAATCCTTACATATGGAGGTTTTAAAATGAAAAAATATATTTTAACTTTAATACCATTTATCCTAGGGATAGGGTGTGTAGTTAGTTATAATACTATTGGATCTAAAGTTGCATCGGATGGTACTCTTGTGGAACCATTCTATTTACTACCAATGGGTTATTCATTTTTAGCTATAGGTATAATTAGTCTTTTTGTAAGTAAAATGAATAAAGTTAATAAATAGACTAAAAAAGAGCCTTAATAAGGCTCTTTTTTTAATCTTGTGAAAAGTTTTTTTATGGTTTTCTCATTGTATTTGGGTGTGAGGTAGATATTGGGTTAAAGCGAAGCAAGAGACTAGTCCTTATAGGGGTACGGCAACATCGCCATCAAGCTAAGGTTTTGAAGTACCCCCTAAATGAAAATTTTCTTTCTCTACAGTTAGTTATTTTGAGAAATCAGCTCGTTTTTTTTGTTTTGGGGAACAACCAGTTTCTTAAGTTGATGGGCATGTATGGTGACCCCTAATAGGTGTTGTAAAAATTGGTCAGCCGCTTGATTAAATCGTTGATTCAGTCCCTCAGGACTGATAAGCACTTCTGTCGATGCTTCCAAACAGCTAGATAACTGAGTTAAAGAAGTCGTAGCGACATTTTGGCTCATCCATACACATAAAGTGACTAAATCTTTTGCTTGGTATTTACTTGTTCGTTGCACGAAGCCAACATCTCTAGCAAGATCTCGTAAGATATTTGGAGATAAAAAGCTTTGAATCTCTTGAGCAAATAGTTGTAATTGATCAGATACAGAAATAGACATACAAAAAACGCCATCCTTTCCTATAATTCTACAGAAAGGATAACGTCTTTTTTTGCTTTATGGATAGTGCAAACCCTTAGTTCCTTTTATATAATCAGCGTTATCAGTAGTTAATTTAATTTTTTACTTAAAACAACACTTCTGTAGTTTGTAATTTCCCAATTGATATATTCAATGAAACGATATCCCTTATCACCGTAATATTTAATAAGATGACTGGCTCCCTCAGCTGTATCTAATACGAGTTCCTCTATCCCTTCTTTTATTGCTAATTCTTCAACTAATTCAATCAACTTTCTTCCGATTCCCATTGATTGATAAGAAGGATGGATGCCAAACTGACCTATTGTTGCTACATTACCTTTATTATACCAATTACATCCTTTGTTACTTTTTGGTGAGTAATAAGAAATTGAACCAATAATTTTATTATCTCGAATGGCAACAAGGCATAGTGCCTTGTTAATTCGTTCAAGAGTAATACTAGAATCCTGATGACTTGCCAGATAATTAAAACCTAAATCAGCCAGTTTTTTATATGACTTATTTAATACTCTGGTTAACTGTTCAACATCATCTTTCTTACTATCAAAAACACGAATATGTATCCCATTATAACTAGCTAAAATATTCTTTTGAAATGTACTCATATATATATCCCCTTTTATCTATCACATCACTTCCAATAATCTTTCATTAAAACAGTAGACCAATTTGCTTGTTTAATTTCATTCTTGGGAAGAAATTCCTTCATTACAGGTTTAATATCAATAATAGGTGTTCCATCTATTGCATCTAAGCCTTTTACCACTAATTTATTACCAGTATGCTCTATCAATTGAACTGTAGTTACACCTAATTTATTCGGTCTATTTTTTCCTCTTTGTGAAAAAATTCTAACTTTAGGGAAATCGAGGTTATTTCTCGGGTGCCTTGCTCCATACTGTACTTTATCATCAGGTACTTTATCAAAGTAAAAAATGATTTCTAAGTGTGAAAAATCCTCTATGCCTTGTAATGCAGATTCATTTAATTCATCAGTTAGTTCAATTACTGAAACAACACAACCCCAATTATCATCTTTCAATTCTTCACGAGAATTATGAACATATGCAACTGGTTTAATTGTAATTTCCATATAAGTCCCTCCAAACACTCCTTTTTATTAATCCTATAAGACATTTAACGATAATTAAATTTTATTTTTCTTATTAACTTAATAAGTTTTACTAATAACCTACTAAAAAAATATGCCCCTCCCTAAAATTATTTCTATTTTGGGTACCACCACATACCTATCAAACCAAGAAAACAAGTCACCCCAAAAGCGATAAAGTGAGGTTATTTGTTACAAGAAAGTCTAAAACTTCGTTCTGGGGGGGCTACAAAATTTTAACTTGATGGCGATGTGGCGCTATCCCTAGCAAAAGATTGTTATTCGGCCATTTTTGAGATGGATTTTTTTAATGTAATGTGTATCGTCAGCGTATTTTATTTCTTTACAGCATGAATGTAATGAATGGTCTCAAAGGATGATAGGTAGTCTTTTCGATCGTCAAAATACAGCTCATTAATTTTATCAGGTGATAAATGTTCATAAATGAGTAAACCAGATTTTTCTAACATTCTCTCAATTTCATAATAAGAAAAGCATGACTTCATTGGTTCCCCGCTTGCTGAAGCCATTTTTACCATATTTTCAACTCTATTAAAGATTCCTTTTTCTTCAAAGAGTTTTTCGTCTGCATAATCAAAAACTATGGAACTTCCTGATGGGACTTTGGCGAATAAATTATCTATTAAACTTGAAATTTCTTCTTTCGTTAAATAATAAGAAACACCTAAAAGGCTAAAGAAAGTTTTTTTATTACCAAATCCTCCATCTCTTAGATTTTGGTAGGAAAACTTTTTGGTGAAGTCCATAGAAATAAAATGAAGATTACTCGGAACTTTAAAATTAGCTCCATCCAATCTGTTCTTCTTAAATTCCTGTGTAGTAGGATAATCAATTTCAAATATCTCTAAGGTGTTTTCCAATTCTGGATGTCGAAAACAAAAAGTATCTAACCCGGCACCAAGTATGACATATTGTTTTAACCCTAACATTACTTCATTAATTAATACTTTTTCACAATACGCAGCACGTGCCAAGGGTGTTGGAGAAAGTTGAATTTGTGTAATCCATTTTAATATTTCTTCTGTATTCCCCTTAAACTTTTGCGCGATATCTTTGTTGAAGAAATGTATGCCTTGAACCATATTGTCTTTGATATTATTGAATTCTTTTTGTGAAATTAAATCTTTAGCTATATAATCATTAAAGATTTTAGGGGTATCAAATTGACTATGATAAGATCTTCCAAAAGCTGATATTAACGAAGTTAAACTTGACTCACCTTTCTTCATACAAACACACTCCTTCATTTTAGAACAAAAAAATAGGATTCCCCTGGCCAGGAGAATCCTATTATATAACCGAAAAATACAAAAGTAAATTATAGCACAAATAAAAAATTTTGTCAACTATTTTGATTGGGTTGTTTTCGTATAAATATTGACACCTAAGAACCATGTTCTTTCGTAACAAAAACGACCGTTTTTGTTACGTTTTGTATTTGAAGATATTAAAGTATCCTAACTATTGAACTAGCTGTAACAAAATACTGAATCAAAAATAATTCGTAACATTATTAGTAAAACACCTTTTTGTTACATCGAAATCTAATCATGGAAATAAAATTGGTCTCCTGTATAATTAGATTTTATTATAAAAAGCCCCATCCAATCGGATAGAGCTTTCGTATACTATTCAACTTTCAAAAAGTAGTTTTATCTCTTTTATTTGTTCTATGTGACGCTGTTCATGCAAATATATCAGTTCTATCCATTGATCAAGAAGTAATTCTCCCAGAGCAGGATGCTTCACTGATTTTTTCGCTAATATGGATACGTCTTCTATTGTACTAAGAAAAGTCATCAATTTTTTTCTCGAATCGTTTAACAAATCAATCATTTGCTGAACTTCAAATGGTTCTAAGCTTGGTTCAACAACTTTTGGAGCTGTAAATTTTTTCGTTCTATCTAATAATATAGAGTGAATTTCTTGACACTCTTTTTGGGTACTATCAATCTCTTTTAATCCAAATGAAATAACTTTTATAGCTGCCTCATCTAATAAAACTAAGTGATGACAAACTTGTGCTATACTCCATTTATTTATATCTGGCTTACTATTGAATTGAGCATCACTCAATAAAGTAATCTCCTTTAATAGGTTATTTCTCGTTTCATAAAACTTGTCATTTACAAATTTATTCATGAGATTTCTCCCTTCACCTGAAAGTACATACTTAGATTCCTATTCCGTATATATTCTCTACGATAAAAAGGGTTTCCTTCACTACTCTACGTTAAGGGGTCGTACCAACTCCCCTGTCACCACCCCTATTTATCAGTTCAATAGTGTAAGGTGATAATAAAGTTATTTAATTTCGATATAAATATATAAGAGCCTTGCTACATTTTTTTGTAGTAAGGCTCTTTAAAGTTGTTTAATTTCTATCCATTTAAATGTATTGGTACTCAAAAATCAATAATAAAGTTGTTTAATTCTTATTGAATTAATGTTACTTTGTAACAAAGTTTGATTAAAAGGTGGCTGAAAACATTGATCTTATGGCTCAAGAAACCAACGTATTTTGAAAATTGGGTTTTTAACCAATTCCTCTGGACTTTGTCTTAATTGCGTCTATTTTAACTTCAAAATCTTTTGAACCAAAAAGCTAATTTTATTCTTCGACTTTCCAGGCTCGAATCACTTTTTCATTCCCTGTTACATACATCATGTTTTGATTAAAACATATATGACTTATGCTGCCTTTGAGCGCCTTGAAATATCGTGCTTCGCCGTCTAGGCTAAGTTCTATAAGAGTTCCGTTTGCTAATCCTAATACTAGCCATTGACTGTCTGGGTGCCATCTAATCGAATAAATCGCACTATGAAATGTTTTAAAAACTGGGAGTCTGAAAATGAACTTTCCAGTATGGGCATGTATTAAAGAAAATGAACTTGGAGAATACCGATCATCAGCTATACCGCCAATCGCAATATAGTTACCACAAGGGCTTACACTTAAACAATAAACCTTTAAATCCCCACCAAGTTCTGTAATCCATTGGAAGCTTTGGTTAGTTAATTCAATACATCCAATTCTTGACCCATCCATGATGTAAATGCAATTTTCCTGTTGAGAATATACCATAAATTCGATATAACCACTTTCGGAAAGGTGTATATTCTTTAAAAAGTCCTTTTGGGTTAATACAGGTTTCCACTTACGTAAATCTAGATCAACCTCTATGAGGTGATACTTTTCGGGATTCAGGGCATCATTTAACCACGGATGTGATTGTACGGCTTCTTCTGAGATTCTTAATTTCGTTCCTTTTACAGTTGCTGGTTTGATATCAAAGTGAGTTTTCTCATGTAAATCTTTCCGAGGAACTAGCGCAATAAATTTATTTTCATTTTCCGATATCCATGTAAATGGCGGAGATAGCGGAAGAATATCAATCAAATTTAATGGATATAGATTACAAATAGCTACATGTGCCCGATATCCTTCTACTAAAGGTCCATCAGCTAAAAGTACGGAGTCATCATCTCTTTTAATCATTTCACGTCCAATATCAGTAATTTCATCAATACAATGAAGAGAACTTCCCTCGCGGATTTGTATTCCGGGTATATCCGAAACATACATTCCACCATCGTATGTATGTATAAATTTATCTTCGAAAAGGTGAACTAGATTGGAGTATCTTTTTCTCGCATTATCTTTCGCACAAAGTATACCTTTTTGCCGGTATAATACAGTGGGTTCAGCTATTTTATATGATAATAAAGAAACAGGTACAGATTGTTTCTTTTCTTCTGACGATAATTTATATAGTGGTTTAAGATCATGTGTATGGATAGGTGCATAAATGTTATCGCTTTGTATATCAAACATATCCCAGTTAAAAGCTCTTGCAATATCAAGACGAAGCTGCGTATAAAACCACAATGATTCGTCGTTGTTCAAATATTTCCAAGGTATACATGTTTCTATACAGTTACATAAATCTGAATCGATGCTATCCCCATTTCCATCAACAAAGGATAAATAAATCTCCATATAATAGTTCCCTTTTTCAAATAACCATTGAAAAGCAGATATTTGTTTGATTTCTAAAATGGAACTGAGGAGCTCGTTGCACTCTTTTAAAGTTTTCGTTTGCTTATAACTTGGGAGGTTGGCAATTCTAACATTTTGACTCACGTATATTTCCTCCTTCTACTAATTGATGTATTTCGCAAGTTAAAATAGAGTCATTTGTTAATTAAAATAGAGCCGGTTAGTATTAACTGCTCTCAAACGATTCTTTTGTTTCTAGCATTCTATAAGTACCAAAGATCATATTAATCACATGTGCACGATTGTCATCCAATCTGTTAATACAGCGGCTAATAGGGGTCACCATACATGACCATCAACTTAAGAATTTTATAATGCCCAAAAACGAAAATTTTGTATCTCTTATAACAACGAAGTTTATTTTTATTACTTTGGGAACAACTAATTTCTTAAATTAATGAGCATTTCCCCCTTTAATCGAAAATCACTCGGATTTTTTGAGTGTAATTTCTTTATAACATGAAATTACACAGCTAATAGAGATTAACAGAAATGTACAAGATAAAATCCAAGTTCTATAGTCTATGATACTAATAATGAATCCAAATATTGAAGCTACAAACATTATGAAATTGAAGGAAAAATAAAACCATTTACTAGTTTTTTTATAATTTTTCATTAAAAAAGCTCCATCCATTAGAGTTTTATACATATTATACCATTAGAAATTAACAATTTAATAAAATGAATATTTATATATATAAACCCAAACTCCTTTGAAAGCAATTTTTGATGGTGCTATCCCATCACCATCAACTTAACAGAACAGGTTGCCCTAAAAGTAAAACGATAAAAATGAACTTCGGTGCTATAAAACACACAAAATTTCCGTTTAGGGGGTACTCTAAAATCTTAGCTTGATGGGCATGGGGTCACCATACATCTCTATCAACCTAAGATAAATTTATATCCATAATCCACAGAAAACGTTATTCCTTCTAATCTAGCTTGTTTAGAAAGAATAACGTTTTTTTGTACTTGGGGGGTAATAAAATTTCTTAAGTTGATGGGTATGGGTCACCATATCAAAAAAGAAAATTGTACGTTTAGACACAATTTGGACACCATTAACCCGTTTTACTATACGCTAAGAGATATTTGTTCAGAAAATCTTATGTTTATGAACAGAGGCTAAAACACAATAATATCAACATTTTATAGCTATAAACATGTTCATAAAGTGTGTAAACAAATCAATGTTCAATTAAACTTAGCTTTTTATCTTTCTTAACACTCAATCGCCTTTAAAGAAAGCTGTAATGATAAGGCTTTGTAGTCCTTAGCGTACAATTTTCCCAGAATAATATAGTGACCCCTACTAGCTAGATCACACACTTGCTTTCATTATTTTCTCGGACCATACGCAGCGGTTGGTTTAACAGGTTTCGCATCCGTCGCTTCCCATATAGGGGCAGTTAATGTTGGATAATTCAAAGCTTCTACTTTTTTTCTTGTTTCTTGTGATGCTTTCAGTCCCCATTGATCGAAAAATGGCAGTAAATTTTGTTTCGCTACTTTCGATGTATTGTAAATAAAGGCTTGTATTTTATCTTCATTCGTTTCTGGAAGTTTGTCTTTTGGCAACTCTCGATATAGTTTGTGAAGATTTGGATAGAAATCTTCCCCATATGCTAAATGAAGTTGCCAAAACATAACAACTTTCACAAACGGGTCATTAATATTTTCATATTCTTTATCTGTTTGTTTTAAGTATTGAAAGGCTCTGTCATAATCCCCTTCTTTTTCTAAACGTGTTGGTTGAGCTGGAAATAATTGTTTTTGTGCAACTAAAGAGTATATATTAACATTGACTTCAACTACTCCATCCCACGTCCAAGGGTATTGTTGCCTTGTATGCCCTGCTTCATGCATTTGTCCCCATCCAAATTCATTTGCATTTAAAGCACTTTTAATTGCATCATAAGCAGTAGTAAATACGACTCCATCTCGACCTGCATACATGTACATGCCCGGTGGGTTGTTAGGATTTTCTACAAAAGCCCAAAGACGGCGAGTTGAACGATGTAACGGATTAGAACTTGTTTCAGATAGTCCCGATATTTTATCTTGTGCTAGAATCATTTCATCATATTTTTTTAATAGGGGCACAGGATCTTGATCCGTAATATATTTCTTCGCACTATCGCGAGTAACAGTAAGTACTGCTCGTTTAGATTTCAATTGTACAGCAGGTGCATCTGGATATTTGTCCATCATGGCAATCCAGTCTACTTTCGTATGCTTTCCTAATTCAAAAAATGGAACGGGACTTCCACCTTGTGTTACTTTGACCTTAACGGTTCCTTTCCCTTCACAGTTATCAAACCCTAATAAACCACCGTTTGGAGAGGAGATGGTGTTAGAACCCGGGGAAAGACGAAATGCTTTTCCCCCCTCTTTATCATATTCATTTGTCCCAATAGTTGCTCCAAGCTTGTCTAATCCTGATAGTCCCGATACTTCAATTGTGACTTGTTCATTCGGTTTTACATAGATTCCTGTTGGCGTATAGTTTCGTTGCTCACTTCTTCTTTCTCTTGCTGCTTCACCCATATAATGTCCTGTACTTGGAAGTTCAAACGTCCTCTCTTCATATTGCACCTGGGTTTGCGTAGTTTCAGCATGAATGTTCAAACCATTTACAGTCATAGATGTAAATAATGTCGTTGTCAAAACAGCAGATGCCATAAATACTTTCATTGGTTTTTGTAATTTACGATTCTTTCTTTTGTTCATATCAATCATTCCTTTCATTTAAATTCGTTCTAACGTTCATACGAAACGCCGATTTCCTCACTAGCCCTTTATATCATTTTATTATGTTAATACAATAAAAATCCCTCTTACTATGGCTACTTTTTTAAATTTACTTATCCCCCCTCTCTTATTTCATACACGTAAAAATTATACCTATATATAATTTTGAAGTGGAGCATCTGGCCGCGTATAGAAACGGTCATGACTTTTCCCACCATATCCAAATGAGAAAGCAAGGCAGATCATGTTGTATTCTGCATAGTAGGTATGTCGAAGAATTAAAATAGATTTATATGGCTATTACTTCCATTTATACATAACTAATATGTATCGCCCTTTATTCTTTATGACTTTTTACAATTTAGGTCTTGATAACGTACAATTTTCTTTTTTTGATATGGCGAGGCCTATATACACCAGATTGTTAGTTCACAAAATACAAGAGATTTGAGATCAGTATCGGAGTAACGCCACATCCCCTATAATGATTGATATGTTACGCCTTTCGAAAGAATCTGATTTATAGAACGTGTCAGAATTTATATTTTACTATATTTAATATTCATTTAGTGTATTTTTCGTTAATATGTATAATTACATAAAGGGATATCGTCAGCATTTTGGAAAAAAGCCACGCTAAGAGCATGCAAGATTTTATACAGTTTTTCGGCTAATCCAGTAACAAACGAGAACCCTAAAACCACGCCAGGATAGGAATGTATAAAAAAATGCATAGATCCATAGAACAAAAAAAGGAGGATCCCTTGTGAGAGTAAGGATCCTCCTTGTCTTCGCTACCGATAATTGTGCGTTATGTGAACTGGATTTGTATAGAGTATGCATTCAACCCTTTCGGATCTTACTCAACTAAAGGGCCATTTAATTGAATAAGACTTCCAAATAAACACTGGATATTTTTGTTAATATGGAGGTTGTGAAGGATTTTCCTTTCTATATAGAGGGAGGATAGTTCAATATGAAGGATAAATTTTCCTTATGGCGAATAGTAATAAAAACAGCGCACATTTAAAACATGAGGGGCTTTATTTCTGTTTATAAATTCAGCTTGATTTCAATAATTTCTAGGGAGTGGGATAGTCATGAAATTTTTTAAAAATATGGTCATATTTTCTGTATTCACCATCCTACTCTCCTCTTGTAACAACTTAAGTTCAAAAACAGGATGCCCTGATGCTAAGATTGAATGGGTTGATATGGTTATGATTCAAGATATTAAGTACCAACATCATTTTCCCGATCCTATTGACGAGAATGTCCCTATTACCATTGAAAAAGGGGAAAAGCTTGGTAAAGTAACTTATAAAATGGTTAATAATGCATGTATTAATCATAAGATGAAAAATGGGGATGCAGCATTTTTAGATAAGAGTACACCAATTTATGAAATAAAAGGATATCCATCTGCACTTGTTGTTACTGCAAATGATAGGGTATATGTAGCTGACACAAACATAAAAGCAAAAACTGCTGGCGAACTATATCCAATGGACAAGCTAGTAAAAAATATTCATATTGAAAGCACTGAAGATGGACGTAGCATACATACTTTCTCACAACTTTCAAAAGATAAATTCCTACATGCTTGGTCTACTTTAAAATTAGAAGATATTGAAACTTTAAATAATAATGGTGATCATGAAGGGAATCGTGTTTTTTTAGAAATAGAACTTAATAATGGAGTTACGTTTAGAGAAGTTTATTGGTCAGAATCCAATACTTTTCATTCTGGAGTAGTAGGAAATAAAGAAATAAAAGACGTTATTGGATATGAGTTATCAAATTTAAAAAAGTAGCACCTTTGAATACATTAGTTGGACAAATTTCTGGAGTTATAAAACAATAATGTAGAATCAGTATTTAGAGTGGAGGAGATAAAGGTTCTTCCGCAAATAGGGGCATAGAGTAAGAACTTTATTAATGTCTTTTAAGATTATCTTGAAATCGAATATTCTATTAAAGGGCGCGATTGTTCAATAAGCAGCACAAAAGGATCTTCAATCGAAGATCCTTTTTCAGTACCGATAATAGGACGTTATGTTAACTGAACACGCATACGGTATACAGACAGAAAGACATAACAAATCCTTTCTTTCAAAAGGGGATATAGTCATTTAAAACGAATATATAATTAAAAAAGTTAAGTGAATATTTCACTTCCGCTAACGCATGTTATATTAACTAAATTAGCTTAAGATTAAATCATCGGAGGAAAAAGTATGAAAAATAAAATACCTCTAATAACATTCATTTTAGCTGCTTTATTTGTAGCTGGAGGTTTTGCATTCTTCTACTGGATCAAAACATTTCCATTCAACTAAAGAAACTTAACTACCAATAACGATCATTATGTAAATAAGCTGTCCATATGGGCAGCTTATTGTATTTTTTGCTTAGCGTGGTTTTTTTCCAAAATGCTGGCGGTGCCTCATCGCCAGCAAGCTAAGAAATTCATTATTCCCCAAAACGAAAGAAATGACCTAAATTCTCATAAATAACTGTTGTAGTAATATAAATTTTTCGTTTTGGGATACTTCAAAATATTAGCTTGATAGACATGTGACTCTACCCCATCGCCATCAACCTAAGAAATCAACCACCCCCAAAACGAAAAAAACGAGTTGAATTCACATAAATAAATGTAGAAAAGTAAAAATTTCGTTTAGGGGGTACTTCAAGACCTTGGCTTGATGGGCATGGGGTACCGTCAGGAAAATGCGGATTTACAACGGTAAGGAAATTACAAAATTAAAAAGTCCAATTTCTCAGTATTAAATTGAGAAATTGGACTTTTTTGTTACTCCCGAAAAGCGCCCGATTATTGAACAACATTCCCGATATCTTATTGAAAATAGGCTACCCGTTGGTGAAGATTAATAACAGTCTTCACCAAATTGTTCTTCTGAAATTACTCGTATTCCATTTCTTCTTAATAAAGCAGAAGTAACACCCTGTCCAACAATTTTCTTGCCCACAAATTCACCATTATAAATCATTGAACTGCCACAGGATGGGCTATTTTCCTTAAGAACAACTATTGTCGCATTTATTTCCTTAACCTTTTCTAATGTGGCATAAGCCCCTTTTAAGTAAAGCTCTGTTACATCTTCCCCCGATTTCTCAATTACTTTAGCTTTTCCATCCAAAACATCATCTCCATCTCCATCTACTATTTCAGCAGGTTCTCTTGGGGTTGAAAACCCACCGACTAGTTCAGGGCAGATAGTTACAGCTTTATTCTCTTCAACTAATTTCCTTATCTTATTGTCTAAACTATGCGTACCGTTATACCTTACTTCTAGCCCTGCTAAACAGGAACTCACTAATATCATAAACTCCACCTCTTCAATAAAAATCCAATCATATTATATAAAAATATTATAATGCATATTGAACTAAATCGCCTCGTTAGTTTAAGTAGAGGTATCATCCATTGCCATAAAGTTAAGAAATCTATTACTGCTCAAAACGAAAAAATTAGTTGAATTCTCAAAACTCATTAACTGTAGAAATCGAAAATTTCGTTTTGGGGGTAATTCAAAAGCTTAGCTTGATAGCGAGGGGGTCTCGCCACACATACACTTTATGTTGATGTGTGAGTGATACCCCTTTTGGTAGATGAAAATGCAGATAAAATGCATTTTATCTGCATTTTATCTTTACATAAAAAATGTATCATATAACCGTGCCTAAAGGGTATGACAGAATTTATAGATGGTTAACCAAACTGAATTTTATCACTATACCGTATGCATGTTTATATGTATAGGAGGTTTATAACAATCACGATATTATTTTTACTTTAACTAAAAACAAGGAGATCAAGAGAGGTTTTTTTTTATGGAAAAAAATAATTATATACCCTAACTAATATTTATATGTTTTATATCAGTTTATTTTTTATTAAATTCAAAATCAAAATTCCAGAAAAAATTAGAATCATGGACCCAGGACATGGAGGCAATGATTCCGGATCTATTGGATTAAATGAAGCCAGAGAAAAAGATATAACTCTTAAAAGAGCTAAAGACAATCAGAAACATCTCGAGAGAAAAGGAATAACTGAGATTTTAACACGTGAAGATAATGTTAGTACCATAAAAAAATTGCTTAGCTATTTCTCAAAATAAATCAACTAATCTCTTTTTTAGTAGTCATTATGATGGTTCCATAACCAATGATGTAAAAAAAGTAATAACCTGCTATTACAAGAACAAAAATTGGCAGAAACGATACACGAACATTTATTCAAACATATACAGGCAATAAATAGGGGTGTAAAATCTGGCGATTACTATTGTAATACATGAAAATCTAAAACTAAAAGTTACTAGAAAGGACATACTAAAATGTTTACAAAAGGAATAAAAATAACGGCGATTATATCCCTAGTTGCTTGTATCACACTAGGAATTTTTATGTTTCAATTCTTCACTTCACCTGCCAAAGGGGTAATGAACCAAGAAAATAGTGTTCAACTTGCAAGTGAGCAAACAAAGGAAGAAATGAAAAAAACAGCACCAGATCAATATAATGGTCAGGTTCGAAAAGTAGCATATTTAACATTTGATGATGGACCAAGTCAATTTCAAAAAGAAATCTTAGATATTTTAAAGAGTAATAATATAAAAGGAACTTTCTTTATGATTGGTGGAAATATCCCAGCTCATAAAGAAAGTGTAAAACGCTTAGTAAATGAAGGGCACTATCCAGGTGTTCATAGTATGACACACAATTCTAAAAAGCTATATACCCAAGGCGAATTTGTTGAAGAAATGCAACAAGCGCAAAATATTATGAAAGAAGTAACTGGAATTCACCCAAATCTTGTTCGTTGTCCATATGGGAGTTCGCCCGGACTTACACAGGCATTAAGAGACAAGATGGTAAATGTCGGTATGAAAGAGTGGGATTGGACAATAGATTCTTCAGACTGGAGGTTCCCAGGAAATCCAGATGCCGTGGTTCAAAAAACAATTTCTCAGGTTGGTCAAAATCGCGAGGTAATTTTAATGCATGAAAAATCACAGACAGTGCAGGCACTGCAAAGAATTATTGATGATCTTCGTAGTAAAGGTTATGAATTTGAAGTATATGAAGAATCTTCTCATTTCCCATTAAATTTTTGGAAGGATAATCGCATCTAGGTAGGAGGAATTGCAGATGATATATAGAAACCTTGCATTTATTACAGTTCTATCAGTAACCTTGCTGTCAGGCTGTTTAGGAGCAAAACCAGAAGAAAAATTATATGAAGCATTTGAAAGTGCTACAAAACAAGAAAAAACACTATCCGAAGATACAAAAAAGTTAGCAACATTAGAAAAGCAAGGACTAGAGTTATATAATCAAATTACACTTGAGGGAAAAGAAAATAATCAAGTAGTGAAGGAAAAGTTAGATCAGGCTGTAACAAACATATATGATCGTAAAAAAGTATTAGAGAAAGAGAAAGCTACCCTAGAAAATGCACAAAATGAAGTGAAGTCTGTTGATAACTATATAAAGAAATTGGAAGATAAGAAATTACAAGAACAGGCTGAAAAAGTTCAAGATATGTATAAAAATCGTGCTGAATCTTTCAAGAAATTGTATGATAACTATGGAAAATCAATACAATTAGAACAAGAACTGTACAACATGCTACAAGCAAAAGATGAAAAACTAAAATCAATTAATGAGAAAGTAAAAATGGTTAATCAGTCTTATGAACAAATTCTTTCAAATAAGGATAGGTTTAATAAATATACGAATGAGTATAACCAGAAGAAATTAGCCTTTTATAAGCAAGCAAACATTAAAATTAAAGATGTTCAAAAATAAATCGATTGTTAAAAACAAAGTATATTTCTTTAAGAATTTTTTTGAATTTAAACACAAAAGCCAAATCACTCTTGTTAATCAAGAACGATTTGGCTTTTGTACTCCCTAGTCATTTTAGTTAAATTCAGGTAATGAAGTATTAGAAGCGATAGATGAGAAAGAAGTATTGTCCTTATATGAAGAAAACGAAGTTCATTTGGTTATTTTTGATATCATGTTACCAGAAACAGACGATTCATCTGTTTATCGACGAATCTGTAAGATTTCAAATATTCCTATCATTACGTTAACGGCTCGCCTTGATGAAGCTAATACGTTACTCGGTTTAAGTTAGGGATGCAACAAAACCTTATATTCCCTCTATTCATACTAGCAAGAACAAATCAACTATTCCCTAGTCGGATTGTTAAAAAAGAATTATCCAATTATATATTATCTAATACTGGTATTCATGTACACCTCCTATTATCTATAGCCATAATAGAAGGAAAAGACATTAACTTGACTCATACTAAATTAGAAGCATTACATACTTAATACCAAATCAAAGTATATACATTATGAGAATACAATTAATTACAAAATATTGGTGATGATTGTATTAGTAATTGGCGAAATAGATGGAGCGATTAATCTGAGAGTATTAAAACCAACATTCGAGCAAGTTGTAAATTGGAGGATAAAGTATGAAAACAGGTATTGTATTAAAATTATTTATGTTAACAACAGTGTTGTGTATGTCGATTTTGGCAACCATTTTTGTTGGACAAACAATATTCTTCAAACAATTTTATGCAAATAAAAAAGTGAATGATATCAAAACAAACATGAGATCTTTTGAAACTGATTATTTAAATAGTAAAGGAAATTCACAAGTCACTCAAAAATTAGAACAAGATTTCTATCGAGAACATAATACATGGATTACAACATTAGATAGTAATGGGAATTTAAAGAATGTAAATGATTTTTATTTAGAAGTAACATTAGATCAGTCTAAAAATAACGAAACTCAATTCGCAAATTCTACAATTACCATACCGCTGTACAATTTCAAGGTTGCGGACGATCATGCGAGGAATATTTCAAATGAAGTATTCCCTTTAGGAGAAACAGTTACTGTGGTGGGGATAG
>Ga0102589_1001772_pt1 | contig 27324 bp, 26 predicted proteins | sample AraplaMF_Col_mLB_FD_76858 | JGI IMG/M metagenome (GOLD analysis project Ga0102589, IMG submission 76858) | Arabidopsis root microbial communities from the University of North Carolina, USA - plate scrape MF_Col_mLB | ecosystem: Host-associated > Plants > Roots > Endosphere | place: USA... | reverse complement strand
TTAAAGATGCAAAACCTAGCCCCAAATCTTCAAAATACTATTTATGGACAAGTCGCAAAATGGCTAAAACTAGGCGCATAATATGTCTGGCATAATTAGATGAGCTAAAGCGAATTTCACTTTCTTTCTGCTTCAAACATTTAATTTCGTTTCCATACCAAATTTAGCAAACCAAGTATCCCCTTAGTTTGCTTTTTTTACTTTTCAAGTAAAATATCAGGAATACAATAAATGGAAGTTGATAATTATATTAACATAATTTATATTCGTTTCCGAAATACCCCTTCCCAATCATCCCTTACATTGAAAGTTTATCCTGATATATCCACATTCCTACTTTTTGTTTAATCATATTTTTTTAAAACGCAACAATAAAGCACTCTACTACCTAATTTAACGGCGATTTTATTACAAAATGAAGTCTAAAATGTGAAATGACATTTTCACAAAAAAAACTATTTACTTAGTTAAGGATAAGAAACTCAGTGTTTTCAACGTTCAAACAGTGTTTATTATATTAAACACAAAAATACTAATATTGAAATAACGATTTTTGTTCAAAAAATGTTCATATTTATCCCCAGTTTACTATTAAAAATATAAAAAAATAATTTTTTTTCTTTCAAACGGGGCGTATAATCCTATATGCAAACGACAACATTTGTGTCGATCGATTATGACACATTGTTTGAAAATCGATTACACAGATTAATATCTTTGCGAACGCTTGCATTAGACCAATCAAATACTAAATTTAATGTTTCATAGTGAACCATACCATTGTAAGTATTCTGATTATTTGATTGGTACAACAATTAAAAGAGGTGACCGTATTACCCACTATTTATAAATTCGAATCTATATATAAACACATGAAATTTATGAATAGCCGTTTTATAGAAAGGAGTCAAACATGAAGAAAAAGTTAAGCTTAATGTTTGTTGCATTTAGTGCGCTAGCAATTCTTGCTGGCTGTGAACCCCTAACAATCTTTGATCCAAAAGGGCCAAATGCCAAAACATTATCAGACACAATTATTTTATCCATTATTACAATGGCCTTTATATTACTAGTCGTGTATGTGCTTTTAGCATTTATGCTAACTAAATATCGTGCTTCAAAAGCATCTGCCGATTATGAGCCTCCTCACGAAGAGGGTAGTCATCTACTTGAAATAATATGGACAGTTATCCCTATTATCATAGTGGCATTCTTGGCAGTTGTTACTGTAAGAACAACAAGTACAGTCGAGACAACACCAGAAGGTTATGACAATAAAGAGCCACTTGTTATTTACGCATCATCTTCTAACTGGAAATGGCATTTTAGCTATCCAGAGCAAGGTGTTGAAACTGTAAACTATGTAAATATTCCAACTGACCGTCCAATCGAGTTCAAACTTTACTCTTTCGGACCAATCACAAGTTTCTGGATTCCACAATTAGCTGGTCAAAAATATGCGATGAGTGACATGTTAACAACTATTCACCTTGCTGCAGATGAGGCTGGTTCATACATGGGCCGTAACTCTAACTTTAACGGTCGCGGTTTTGCTGAAATGGAATTTGAAGCGCAAGCTATGACACAAGAAAAATTCGACGAATGGGTTTCTGATGTCAAAACAAAAGAAAAACCATTAACAGAAGAAAAATTTGATGAACTATTAAAAGCAGAACACGTTGGTCGTTCAAGCTATTCATCTACACACTTAGAATTTAGACCTGCTCCAATGGAACACAGTGAACACATGAAAATGGGCGGCATGGATCATAGTGATATGGATATGTCCGAAAAAGAAATGGATCACTCTAAAATGGATCATGGGAATCATTCTGATTCAGACAAAAATTCTGAAGAAACACATTCACATTAATTTTATTTTCACACCTGAAAGGAGCGCAACCAATGAGTATGGAAGAAGTATTCCATCCTATGCAAGAACCGATGATTTTAGCGGCAGCTATTAGTATCGTAGTTGGAGCAGTGGTTATCGTAGCTGGCCTTACATATTTCAAAAAATGGGGCTATTTCTACAAAAACTGGCTATCAACTGTTGACCATAAAAAAATCGGTATTATGTATATCGCTACAGCACTTTTGATGCTAATGCGCGGCGGTATCGATGCACTATTAATGCGTGCACAAACGGCAGTTCCTGATAATGGACTTCTTGATGCACAACACTATAATGAGATTTTCACAACGCACGGTTTATTAATGATTTTATTCATGGCTATGCCATTCGTAATTGGTTTAATGAACGTTGTTATCCCACTGCAAATTGGTGCACGTGACGTTGCCTTCCCACGTCTGAATGCAGTCAGCTTCTGGTTATTTGCAGCTGGTTGTGGTTTATTGAACCTATCATTTATCATTGGTGGTTCACCTGATGCTGGTTGGACAGCTTACTTCCCATTAGCTGGGACAGAATTTAGTCCAACTGTTGGGAACAACTACTATTCTTTAGCTTTACAATTATCAGGGATTGGTACGTTAATGACTGGTGTTAACTTCATCGCAACAATCATTAAAATGCGTGCACCTGGTATGACATTAATGAAAATGCCAATGTTTACTTGGTCAATTTTAATTACAAACATTATTATCGTATTTGCATTCCCAGTTTTAACTGTAGCACTTGCATTAATGATGCTTGACCGTCAATTCGGTACACAATTCTTTGCAATGCAAAATGGTGGTATGGATATGCTTTGGGCCAACCTATTCTGGGTTTGGGGACATCCTGAGGTTTATATCGTTATCCTACCTGCTTTCGGTATCTTCTCTGAAATCATTGCGACATTTGCACGTAAAAACTTATACGGCTATAAATCAATGGTTATGAGTATGGTCGTTATTTCGTTACTATCATTCTTAGTATGGGCCCACCACTTCTATACAATGGGTCACGGTGTAATGGTAAACAGCGTATTCTCTATTACAACAATGGCAATCGCTGTTCCGACAGGGGTTAAAATATTTAACTGGTTGCTCACAATGAGACACGGTAAAATTCAATTTACAACTCCTATGCTTTATGCTCTTGGCTTTATTCCTATCTTCACAATTGGTGGGGTTACAGGGGTAATGCTTGCAATGGCAAGTGCTGACTATCAATATCATAATACGATGTTCTTAGTTGCCCACTTCCACTATGTATTAATTCCAGGTACAGTATTCGGTGTACTTGCAGGTTACCACTACTGGTGGCCAAAAATGTTCGGTTTCCGTTTAAATGAAAAACTAGGTAAAGCTGCTTTCTGGTTTATCGCAGTATGCTTTAACGTAACATTCTTCCCTCTATTCATTTTAGGTTTAGATGGTTACGCTCGTCGTATGTACACTTACTCTGAGTCAACTGGCTACGGTCCATTGAACATGCTATCGTTCATCGGTGGTATTGGTCTTGCTGTCGGCTTTGCGTTAATCGTATATAACATTTACTACAGCTGGAAACATATGCCACGCAATGAAAAAGCAGATGTTTGGGATGGTCGTACGTTAGAATGGGCTACTCATTCTCCAGTACCAGAGTATAACTTTGCAGTAGTTCCAACGGTTACACGTTTAGATGAATACTGGTTCGCGAAAAAAGAAGGTCGCGATATTACAGCCGGTAAAATTGAAAAAATTCACATGCCTAACAACACTGGCACACCATTCTGGATGAGCGGATTCTTCTTCCTTGCAGCATTCTTCGCTGTATTCAATCTATGGGTACCAGCCATCATTAGTATGATTGGTGTATTCGGCTTTATGATTCATCGTTCATTTGAAAAAGATCATGGTCGATATATTTCAGTTGAAGAAGTTATGGCAACTGAGAAAAGCTTGAGAGGTGATAAATAATATGAAAATCGATTCTTCACTTCCATTAGAATATAGTACAGAAGAAAATCGCCTGAAAATTTTCGGTTTCTGGATTTTCCTTGGTGCCGAAATCGTATTATTCGCCACACTATTTACAGTGTATTTCACACTTCAAACACGTACAGGTAGTGGCCCAAATGGCGCTGAGATTTTCGAATTAACACCAGTATTATGGGAAACATTCTTATTATTAACAAGTAGTTTCACAATTGGTCTTGGTGTTCACGCAATGCGTATTGGCAATAAAAAAGCGATGATGGCATTTTTCATCATCACACTTCTATTAGGTCTTGGCTTCTTAGGCATTGAGATTGATGAATTTATCACATATGTTGAAGAAGGCGCAACTATTCAAACTAGCGCATTCTTATCGGCATTAATGACTTTACTTGGTACGCACGGTCTCCACGTAACATTTGGTTTCTTCTGGGGCGTTGCAATTTTAATCCAAGTAGCTAGCCGTGGCTTAAACCCACAAACAGCTAACAAAGCGTTTATCTTCTCACTGTACTGGCACTTCCTAGACGTTGTTTGGATTTTCATCTTCAGCTTCGTCTACTTGAAAGGACTGATTAGCTGATGAAGGAATTATTCCCAAAACAACACGTGATGGGCTTCGGCTTCTCACTATTACTAACATTTGTAGCTTTAGCTGTTATTAAATTCGATATGTCTTATAACATGGCATTTGGTGTTTTACTAGTAACTGCTCTTGCACAAGCAACTGTACAATTAGTATTATTTATGCACATCGGTGAATCTGAAGACAAGAAAACGTTATATACAACGATTTTATATTCAGTATTCGTAGGTGTTGTCACAATCATTGGTACATTATTCGCAATGATCTGGGGCTATAATTGATAAACAGAGCCGAGAAAATGATATCATTTTCTCGGCTCTTTCTTTTTGCCATTCTATTTTTTCAACGCTCAAGCACACCCAACCCAAAATACCGATCCTTCTAATAGCTCCCCCACACTTACTTATTTACAAACATAGCAGGTACATTTAGGCCTCGGTATAATTTCCGCTGTCGCGCAGATAAACAATGCGTCCGGAATTGGCTTTGTGCTTTGGCCTCCATGAAGGGCTAAATGATGAATGAAGGCTTTTCTGGCACAGCATACTCGCCTATAACAATGCTACAACACAACACCATTAAAACCCTCTACTCAATAACTAATCTACTAATGGTTGCTTATCGTCCTAGCACCATTGCTATTTTATTTTATAATAACTAAAAAAATATATGGCATAAATCTACTTTTTATATCATAAATAAAAAGAGATTGCTTGATCCTTCTATCATTATTCAAGAACCACTTTTCTTGCGAATTAGGATAAGTAAGAAGGCTTATAAACAGAGATATATGTTGGGCATTTACTATTATTTTAATATTGAATTAGTAATTTTTATAAAATAACGAAACTTTTCCTTTTATAGTAATGTATACTAGTAGATATTGTTTTTACCAAGAATAGGAGATGAAAGTAATGAACAAATTTTTTAAAGTTTTAAGTGTTGGAGCACTAGCACTAACACTAGCAGCTTGTAACAGTAGCGCTACCCCAACGAAAGACACAACTAAAACAAGTAAACTCACTTTAGAGCAAGTGTATGAAAAAGCGGTAGAGCGCCAAGCAGACATTAAAAGCTCGAGTGCAAAAATGGAGATGACTCAAGACTCCAAAGTTGAAGCAGGCGAACAATCAATGGAGTTTTCTATCGATACAAAAATGGATATGGATTTAGTTACTGATCCACTCTCTATGCACGTATCAGGTTCAATGACAATGCCGGATATGGCTAATGAAGGAAAAACAAGTTCAGAAATGCCGATTGATCTGTACATGAAGAAGGATCAAGGCATTTTCATGAAAGATTCAGCATCTGGAACTTGGTTTAAATTACCAGATGAGCAATTAGACACAATGCTAGAAGAAAACGCATCATCTGCTAACGCCAAGGCACAATTAGACCAACTTAAAGACTTTATTAAAGACTTCAAATTCGAGCAAACAGATGATGCATATATCTTAACTTTAGACGCTAAGGGCGATAAATTTAAAGAACTTATCGATTCTCAAATTAACAAATCCATGAAAGATATGGGTCTTGAAAGTAATCCACTTGATAACTTAACTATCGATAAAATACACTACACTTTAGAAATCGATAAAAAGACTTTCGATACAAATAAAGTGGATATGAATTTTGATTTAAAAATGAAGATTGAAGATCAAGAACTAGCAACGAAAACAAAATCTGTTGTGACATACACTGAATTCAATCAGCTAAAAACAATCGACATCCCACAAGAAGTTATCGATAACGCACAATCTATTCCACAATAATAAATATAATAAGGAATCTGCATACTTTAACGTACGCAGATTCCTTTTACTTTAGATACCATATCAATTTGAACTTCACTTTTTGCGTATCGGACATTAAAAAGGCAATATCCTTATCCCCTTCTAACTAGATTATAAGTGAACAGAAACATGACGATTTAAAACATATTTAGCGGCCTCAACATACTCTGTTGCTGCTCTTTGGCTAATTGCTGCTGTTGGAACGAAGCTTTCAAAAGCATGGTAACAGCCAGGATACAAATGGAATTCAACATCAACACCAGCCTGGCATAGCCTCGTTACATATTGCAATGTTTCATCACGGAATGGATCTAATTGACCTACACAAGTATAAGTAAATGGTAAACCCGATAAATCTTCTGCTCTTGCAGCTGCGGCATATTGTGATATATTTTCACTGCCATTATCCCCATTCAAATACATTTCCCAGCCATTTTGATTTAAATCATGATTCCAAACCATATGGCCTGTAATCTCCAATGCAGAAGGTGTATTATTACGATCATCAATCATTGGATAGAGTGGCATTTGAAAACAAAGGTTAGGATAACTTCTATCACGAGCCAGTAATGCTAATGCCGCTGTTAACCCACCTCCCGCACTTGCCCCAGCTACACCAATACGAGTACTATCAATCCCTAAATCCTTCACATGATCAGCTACCCATTTTAATGCTGTGTAACAATCTTCAAGTGGCGTAGGATAAGGGTATTCAGGAGCAAGTCTATAATCCACTGATACTACAATACAATTTGCTTCATTCACAAAACGTTGGCATAGTAAATCATCACCTTCTGGAGCACCTAGCACATATCCTCCTCCATGAATCCATAAAAGCGCTGGTAAATTCTCTTCTTTTCCCTTTGGCTTATATATTCTAATACGCAGTGAATCATTTTCCCCTGGTCCTTGAATCATTTTGTTTTCAATAGAAATATTGTCTGCTATCGGAGCAGGTTGAGCAATAGCAGCTAATCCCTCTCTAGTAGCCTGTAAATTTTTTAAATCTAAAGGTGGCATTAGTAATAACGTCTCTCTTAGTTCTGGATCAATACGGTTTTCCATTTATTTCATCCTTTCATCATTAAAATTTCCTTTATGATTATTAAGAAGTTAATCCACCATCAATCGTCACAACTGCACCATTTACATAAGATGCTTCTGTTGAAATTAAGAAACCTATTACATTTGCAATCTCTTCTGGTGATGCGAGTCTTCGCATAGGTCCATTTTCCTCTGGGCTCGTCTCAATTTCCTTCGTCATATTCGTTACTACACCACCAGGACATATGGCATTTACTCTGATTCCACTAGAACCATATTCGATGGCTGCTGTTTTTGTTAGTCCAATGACACCATGTTTGCTCGCTGCATAGCCTCCTAGATATGGCTGCCCTTGAATTCCTGCTGAAGACGCTGTATTCACAATAACACCTGATTTTTGTTGCTCCATTTCCTTTAAAACATATTTTAAACCTAGAAAAGCACCCTTTAAATTAACAGATATAATCCTATCAAAAGTGTCTTCCTCTAAATCTCCAGCAAAGATGGTGGGCTTAATACACCTGCATTATTAATGAAAGCATCGATTCTCCCAAAATTCTCCTTAGCTACTTCAACATACTTCTTAACGTCCTGACTTTTGGACACATCTGCATGTACAAAAATAACATGTTGATTATGTTCCTTTATCGCTTCTAAGGTTTCCTGTCCAGTTGTTTCATCAAAATCCACTAAAATAATCGCCGTATTCTTTTTTGCTAAAAGTTTAGCAGTCTCTCTACCAATACCACTACCTGCTCCCGTAATAATTACAACCTGTTGTCCCATTTTTACTTCTCCCTTCACTTTACCTACAGTTAGGATCTTGTTTTTAATGTCAACAGCGTATAACCTTCATAATTGTTTTGTGCAATCTCGTTACATTGTTTTGTATAATAATCAAATCCGCCAAGATATATTAAAAAGCTTCGAGGCTTACCGTCAATATTAGCGCCAGTATACCAGGAATCGCCCTTTACATATAACGTTCCATTTGCAATTTCACGATTATGCTTACTCCATTCTTCCTCCGCTTGTATATTGGTCTCTATTACATCAATGTCATGCTCGCGCAAATAATCAATACAATTTGCGATCCATTCTACGTGCTGTTCGATAGCAGTTGGCATATTAACAAGCACAGATGGGCTTTCGGGACCTGTAATCATAAACAAGTTAGGAAACCCTGCTGTCGTTATACCTAAATAAGTTCTAACTGACGCCCCGTTCTCCCATTTATCCTTTAATGAAACAGCACCTCTTCCTTGAATATCGATTTTAAATAAAGGACCTGTCATACCATCATAGCCAGTAGCAAAAATTATAATATCTAAATCATATTGATCATTCGCTGTTTTAATGCCCGCTTCTGTTATCTCCTCTATTGGTGATTCCTTTACATCAACTAACAAAACATTCTCACTGTTGTACGTTTCAAAATAATCGGTATCTAGTACTTGTCTTTTCGTTCCATACAGATACTTTGGACTTAGCTTCTGCGCTACTTTTGGATCTTTGACAACTTCACGGATTTTTGAGCGGATAAACTCTGAAGCCTTTTCATTCGATTTTTCATTTGTTAATAAATCATTATAAGACATTGCAAAAGCAAACCCACCCTCTGCCCAAGCATCTTCAAACACCTGCTGCCGTTTGCTTTCACTATCCTCCATAGCAGATCGATCATTTTGTATGTGAGGTGTACCTGATATAGAATTCCTCATTACATGCTTTAACGTTTCAAAGTTTTCCTTAGTACTTCGAATAAATTCCTTGTCATAAATATGGTTTCGTGCAGGAACTGTATATTGTGGTGTACGCTGAAATACTGTTAAATGCTTTGCCTCTTTTGCTATTACAGGGATTGCTTGAATTCCACTTGATCCTGTCCCAATAATCCCTACTCGTTTTCCTGCAAAATCAATCTTTTCATGTGGCCAATGCCCAGTATGATACCACTTACCTTTAAATTGATTTAATCCTCTTATGTTTGGAATATTCGCAGCCGATAAGCAGCCTATTCCTGTAATAAAATACGTTGCAAAAACTTGAGTACCATCTTTTAAATGAATAAGCCATTTACTACGCTCTTCATCAAAATGTGCAGCATTTACTCGTGTATTAAATTGAATATCCTTTCGCAAATCAAAACGATCTGCTACATAGTTTAAATAGCTTAATATTTCCTCTTGCTCCGGGAATCTAGATGTCCAATCCCACTCCTCGTACAATTCTTTTGAAAACGTATAATTATAATAGATACTTTCAACATCACATCTAGCACCAGGATAGCGATTCCAATACCAAACGCCACCTACTCCGTCCCCTGCTTCATAAACAACTGTAGAAAACCCCTTACTCCTTAGTTGGTATAACATATAAAGACCCGCAAATCCTGCACCAAGTACGATTGCATCTACCTCTTTGATTGAACGATCTTTCACACACTATTCCTCCCCCACTTCGTTAAATTGTCGAACAGAACTTCTACAATACTAATGACTAAGAAAAAAAGAATACCTTATCATTAATACTACAATTTACAGAAAATATTGAAAATTCCCTATTTAAAGCGTATTATATACTTAAAAAAAGGGGATACAACATGTCAAATCTTTATACCATTCAAAAACATTTTGACACTATTGATAGCTTTTCGAATCACGAAGAGTTACTAATACACATTTTGCAGGTATATTTGAATTCATTCCCTATTAAAGATGCCTATTTATTGAGATATTCTCCAATAGGATTTGTTGCTGAAGGCATTATTTATTTAAATGAGTCTGGCGGAATCCATATCGGTGAAATTAGAGAGGAGATACGCAGTTTTCCAATTATCTATTCTGCTATTGTCGATAAAAAAGCTAAGTTTTGTACAGGATTGGATTATTTAAAAAACATTAGTATTAAATATGTTATTGCCTCTAAACACAACAAGCTTTTAATCGTGCCTATATTTATCGGCCCATTTGTTTTCGCTTATATTTGTAGTACTCATTTTGAAGAAGAAATAGAAATAAGTGATATGCTTTTAGATGATCTAACTAGCTTTGGTAATATGATTGGACATTTATTAATTCAATCTAATGGGAAAAGCAAAGAAGTTTCTCTTAGTAAACGGGAGTTAGAGGTTATGATGCAGGTTGCTAACGGAGACAGTACAAAGGAGATTGCAAATATTTTGGATTTAAGTGAATTAACGATCAATCAATATGTAAAATCTGCAATTAAAAAGCTAAAGGCTAAAAACCGTTCACATGCTATTAATCTACTTTACCAACAAGGTATTATTTTATAATATAAACAAAGGGGATTTCTATCATCCCCTTTGTTGAAAGTTATTCAATCACTCTATTAGTACTCTGTTCTTTTCGCTTTAATCGGCCACCAATGGACCAATTCGTCCGCGGAAGAATTTAAGCTTTACATATTCCCACATTCATTTACTTCATTGATATGCTTTAGCATCTATAGAATAATGAAGCAATCCTTCAAAATCCTTCAGTTCCGAATTAAGGTTGTTATACGTATATTCATAGCTCATTCCTAGTTTATCTAAAATTCGTAAAGATGCCACGTTATCAGGATGCACAACAGCAATAATTTTAGGTAAACCAATCTTATAAAATGCATAATTCATCAAAGCTTTTGTAGCTTCAGATGTTATTCCTCGCCCTCTATAAACTTGCGAAATACCATAATAAATTTCGATTTCTGTTTCTTTTACATCATCGGGGCCAAGCCCACAATATCCAATTAGTTTTTGATTCTGTTTCTCTACAATAGCTAGATTAAGCTTATGTATTTTAGTAAGCGTATTTTTTGAGTTACATTGAATGGACCACTCTATTATCCGCTGAACATCATCTCGACTAGGTACATCTTCTGGGATAAATTGATAAAAATCAGGCTCAGAAACGACTGCATATAATTCATCCAAATCAGTTAAAGCATATGGTCGAATGATTAGCCTCTCCGTTTCAATATGTAGATTTAAAAATATATTGTTTACTCCTTCAATTGAATTGGATTTAAATTCTTTTGTATCCATATACTGGTGCCAATAATTCTTCATTAAATCAATTGCCCAACTTGGCTGTTTTAATTCGCCTTTTGGTAAAAACTCTTTCATGACAGGTTTAATATCAATAATTGGTGTTCCATCAATAGCATCAAGGCCTCTAACGATTAACGTTCTATCCTTTAACTCCAGTAATTCTACAACCGTTACACCTATTTTGTTAGGTCTATTTTTACCTCGCTGAGCGAAAATACCGACTTCCGGATAATCCTTATTATTTCTTGGATGTCTCGCTTCATATTGAATTTTCTCATCTGCAACTTTATCAAAATAAAAAATTATTTCTAAATGCGAAAAATCATCAATCTCTTTTAAAGACGATGCATGAATTTCTTTTGTCAATTCAACAGTAGAAATGACCTCACCCCAATTGTCATCTTCAATCGTTCTTCGACTATTGCTCACTACAGCTATTGGCTTAATACTGTATTCCATACAAAATGACCTCATCTATCGTTGTTTTCACTTGTACCGCTTCCGTTTAATTCCAGTATACTCCGACGATTACTAATGTCAATTTTGGGAAATTCCCTACTTTTATTATTTATCGACAGTTTTATAGGATTAAGTGGTAGTATACCGAACTTAATCCCTTTAATATTTCCACCATTGTATAAAGCTTCACTACCATGAACATTTATTTCCCTTCATATTTTGACAGACCTCTAAAACGAAATCAGTTTTATTCCCCTGAAGTCCCATAATCTTTAATCGTTATTTTTACCTCACACTGAATCGGTACCTCGCTAAATGTTTGATCCCAATCTTTTTTCACCTTTTTCCATACTTTTGGATACTCTATTCTCAATCTTGTTCCAAACTCTGATACGTCCGTTTGATATTCTTCTTGTATCTTTTCTAATACATTTTTCACAAGACGCTCTACCTCTTTTTCAGTAGCCTTTTCTGCTTTTTTCAAAAACTTATTATCAAATGTTTTCTCAGAAAGAACCCAATGCTCAGCAATTCGCCCTTCAGATTCGATTTTTACATTAAATGAGATATTGTCTCCATCAACATGGGGTGTAATTTTACTTTTCATTGACAATATCTCGTATATAATCGGCTGATCTGTCCCTTCATAAAAACTTGTTACTAAACCACCTTTACCCTTTCCAGTTATCCACGTTATACCCTCTAATTCTTTTCCCGTAAGAAAACCTCGCAGTTTTTTTGTTTTACCTTCTATCACAGCTGCTCCAGCAAATTTCATTTCTCCATTTTCTGAAGTTACACTTTGCAACAAAAAACTCGCTCTAGAATTTAATTTTCCTTGTAACTTTGCAAGCGTCATCGGTGGTAGTATCTTTGTCGTCCTTTTATGCCCTTCCATCATCTCAACAAGTTGAAACGCTGGAATTGTAGTTGGTTCGATCGATTCAAGTGTATTACTTGCACGATTTTTAGCGATTAGAAGAAGCCCACTTGGTCTCATTTCTAGTTCCCTAAGAAAAAAATCCATTGTTTGTGTTAGATTGAATGTACTTGCAAAACCCTCTCCTATGACAATGACCTTAGAATGTTCTGCAAAAGCACGTTTGTCGATTTTTTGTATCATACTACGTAAAGTCGGAAGAACAGCATCTCCGGTTTCTGAAACATTTTTGTAAGCTTTTTGTTCCTTTTTACCTTCTTTTGCCCCAGAACCAGTTGTCTCCGAGGTAACGAATTGATTGGTAATTGTAATCAGCTCTTTATTAGAGTTCCTAGCCTCTTGTTCCTCCAATGCCTCTCTAGAACTACTATCAGTTTCTAAATCTAACGAGGTACCTACAACAAGACCTAAGTCTTCAATTTCTTTACTGCTCCAGCAACCTGTAAGAAGTAGAAGTATAAGAGATAACAGCAAACCGAGACGAAATTGTCCCTTCATATTGTTTAGCTTCATGTTTTTCCACCCTTCAACCTCGAAATGAAAAGTAAGATTACTGGAAAAACACCAAATAAGTATAATGCAGCATTCCCAATCATATCACCGAACTTAAACAGGTCATTGATATTTTTAGGCGTCATAGAAATAATATAAATAATCGGTAACAACCCGAATATAAAGGGCTGTATGTTCTTTTTAAAGAGTTGAGCTAACCCTAAAGCAGCGGCAAAATAGGTAATAGTAAAGGTGGCGAATATTTGCATGATCCAAATCACGAGCAAAAAAGACTCAAATCGTTCAAAGATTAACCCCGGAATTTCAAAACTTCGCATAAGTTCTAATGTAGGCCATGTTCTCGTGACAACTCCCTCGATTGATAAAGCTCCTATTACCATTACAACTGTTATGACATAAAAGATTAAAGGAATCGTTAAGCCAACAAGGACGACTTTTACTGCTTTTGTTTTCTCTGACTGCTTCATTAATGCGACAAGCAACAGCATAATTTCAGGACCTAAAAATGCGAGAGTTGCTGTCTTTAATCCTTTTAATACTGGTAAAACTCCTAATCCTAATACCGGACGAAGATTATCTATTTCAAATATGCCCAAGCTCATAAAAGCTACCAATAAAAAGAGGACAAACGTAATAGGAAAGATGATTTCAAATAGTCGAGCAATCGCGTTAATTCCACTACTAATCAAATAAAGGCCTATCCACAAAAAGGGCAAAATGATTGCCCAAGTTGGAGTACCTTCGAGTAAAAAGATTGAGGTTACTTCAGCCATTATTCTGACCTCAAATGCTGAAATTGTAAAAAAATAGACTATAATAAGTAAACTTAAGAACCAACCTAGCCATTTCCCTACAATATCTTGGCTATATTGGTAGAAGGTTTTTTCAGGATATTTTTGGCTTAATTTCACGATAATCACGGCTGCGATTATTGCAATGATCCCCCCTAAAAAAACACTAATCCATACATCCGGTGATTTGACCTTTTCAACAGATGTTCTTGGCAAGGTAAGTATTCCTGTAGCCAAAATATAATTAACGAGGACAACAACTGCTTGTGAAGCCGTAATTTTGTCTTGTGAATTAATCATCATGCCAGTTTATTTCCTTTCCTAGTGACTAATCTTGACGGCTAGAATCTTTTGTATGCAACATCTTTGGACGACGTTTCATCATCATAAGTGGCATACGAACCATAAAGTCTTTCCAATCACTTGCTCTATAAGGAACCGTCGGACTAACAAAAGGGATGCCAAAACTCTTCAACTTCACCAAATGGCTGCAAAGAAGTAAGAAAAACAGGATAACCCCATATAAACCAAATAAAGCAGCAAAAAACATTGCTACGAAACGAAGCATGCGCAATGAAATTCCCGCATTATATTGTGGAATAGCAAAGGAAGAAATAGCTGTTAACGCAACAACAATTACCATAATGGGGCTAACAATCCCTGCTTGTACAGCAGCTTCCCCAATAACAAGCCCTCCGACTATTCCCATTGTAGGACCAATAGGCTTAGGCAAACGAAGCCCAGCTTCTCGTAAAATTTCAATAGCTACTTCCATAATTAGTGCCTCAATTATTGCAGGAAACGGTACACCTTCCCTTGTTCCCATCATCGATAATGCTAGCTTAGTTGGAATTAAGCCCTGATGAAACGAGACAAACGATATATAGATGGATGGTGCAAAAAGCGTAATAGCTGCAGCTAAATAACGTAATAGTCGAATGAGTGTACTTGGTAGCCATCGTTCATAATAGTCTTCTGGCGATTGCAATAACATACTAAATGTCACTGGTACGATTAATGCAAAAGGTGTCCCATCTAATAAAATCGCCACTCTTCCTTCCATCAAGGCAGCAAAGACACGGTCTGGGCGTTCCGTATTCTGAACTTGTGTAAAAGGGCTGAGATAATTATCTTCGATTAGTTGCTCAACATAGCCCGATTCCGCAACATCATCAATATTTATTGATTGAATTCTTTTCTTAACCTCTTCGACCAAGTTCGGATCTGCAATCTCTTTCATATAGGCGATAACCAATTCTTTTTTTGTACGTTTACCTACTTGGAAATTGATAATTGATAAATCACTATTTTCACCATGCTGTCTCAATAGAGCAGTATTATCACTTAACGTTTCTGTAAAGCCTAACCTTGGACCTCGGACCAATGCTTCTGAAACCGGTTCTTCGATATTGCGCGATTTTCCTTTGACTGTACCAAGCATTAATACATTTGGCATCCCATCAATTATCAAGGCGGTCGCCCCTGCTAATATTTTGCCTATAGATTGCTTTACATCATACTCTTCTGTTACGTCACTAACGGAAAGAACTTCATTTTTAATAAACGTTTTTAAAAAGACTCCTTTTTCATATAAAGACTCCTGTACATCTTTTTGTGAAAAATTCCCCATTAAAGATGTCAAAATATGTTTATCAATCAGTTCTTTATCTGACAGCCCGTCAAGAAAAATAATTGCTGCACGTATGTCTGTGTTCCCAATGTGAAACTCCCTAAAATGCACATCCCAGTTATGACCAATCTCATTCTTTACAATTTCAACATCTAAGTTGAAATTACCCGTATAATAATCATATGACTTTTGGCAAGACTTCTCTGTTTGATGTTCGACCCCAACTTTTTGTGTAGTTTGGCCTTTTATTTTCAACATTTCATCTTCATTCATCTTTTGTTTAGATGCTATTCCATTAAACAATTTGAAAATAATATAAGGAATGAAAAATACAATAAAACCTTGCATAAATACTTTCCATTCTGGAATGTAGGATAAGATCTTTTCCCACATATTCATCACCCTCTTAAGCTGATAATAAAGCGAATTACAGCTACACGATTTATATAGTTCCATCATTATCTAAGTAACAGTATTTTAAACTTATTATTCAACATTCTTCGCAAGTCATGTATAGGGCCATATTTATGATGAAAATTCTTTTTGTGAAAAAAATAAAAAATCTTATGCAATTGTTGTGCAAAAGATTTCTGTTACATGGTGATCACTATTAATTTGAACTACTAATAAAATACATTAAAATATTGTCCTAGATGTGATATGGTATATTATCTACAATGCTATTTTAGAAGGTGGAAAACATGCTAGAAGTAAGTGAAAGTAAGTTAGCACAATATATTATACATTTTATTGACGATACACTCGTGTTAGGTGAGGAATCATTAGCACAGCCAGAGGTCATGTTAGAGGCAGCTTTTACACAGCTAGCGTTTAGCAAAATCGATTTGGAGCAGCAATTCGAATTTTTTCATGAAACAGATATTAGTTTAAATGAGGTATACACATATGTAAGGACAATTTTTGATCAGGATAATAGTTTCCTTGAGCAATCAATCAACATTGCTAAACACTTACATAGTGTATCTCAGCACCCTAACATTAAAAGTGGCGAATTATTTATTGGATTATTTGATAATTGTTTCCTATCTACAGAAGCTAAAAAAATTATAGCCATCGTTAAAGTTGATGAAAAAGAAATGTTTTTAGATGTAAAAAACGATCAAAACAAAATGGTTATCAATGGCATCGATGGCATCAATGTAAAGAAAGTCAACAACATGGCCATCATCGTAGATATGGGGACGGATCAAGCACCTGCTGTCTTTATGAAAACAAAAAGGAAAGAAGATATTATCTATTGGCAAGAACGATTTTTAAAAATTAAAGCTGCAGATGAACATTATTATAAGACGAATTTAGCCTTAACAGAATGCAAAAAATATATTTTAAAAGAAGAGAGCTTTACGAATACCGAGAAACTGGGGCTTTTAAATAAAACGCTTGATTATTTTAGAAATGAAGATGAATTTCAAGTAAACAATTATATTGAAACGGTGTTTGAAAATGCGGAGCCAACACAAAAAGATATTATCATCAATTCGGTAAAGCCTTATGAAACCATTATTTCTGAGAGCGCACTTGAAAAGGCTGAGAAAAAGTATAAACGTAAAATTAAACTCGATTCCAATATTGAAATCCAGGTAAACGTACAGGATATCGAGCAAGTAGATGAACTAATTGAAGTAGGCTACGATGAATCTACTAATCGAAAGTTTTATAAGATTTATTTCCAGGAAGAACTATAAATAAATTCTAAGAGACTTTCCTAGTTTTCAGAGATTCATCACCATAGCGTGTGGTTGATTTCTGTTTCGACTGGGCACTTTGTTGCTGCCGCTACGCTTTCGCACAGATAAAACATTTGTTGCTGTCGCTACGCTTTCGCACAGATAAAACATTTGTTGCTGTCGCTACGCTTTCGCACAGATAAAACATTTGTTGCTGCCGCTACGCTTTCGCGCAGAGCAAAGCCTCCTGGAGTCGCCCAGTCTCCACTCCAATCAACAGTATTTAAGATGATAAAATAAAGGACTTGTTTTTATGATTTATCAACAAGTCCTTTTACTCTTTTAAACTACTAAAAAAAACCACCTTATACTCTTCCACATTTTAATGCTCTTGCCCAATCAGATCTATTTTGGACTTCACTTTGTTTAATAACGTCCATAGTATTATAAGGGATGCTTACCTGCTCAATAATCCATTCACCATTCCGTTTTTCTACAACTGTATAATTTGCAAATGGTGTGCCTGATTCAATCTTATAATAGAACGGTTCAACTTCTTCATAAGCAGGGATTTATAATGATTTTGTTATTAGGTAAATAAACAATCGTTGGTAAGTGGGAGTGACCACAAAAAATAATATGTTGAGGTATATCTTTTACTAAATTCATTATTTCTACTGTTTGTTTTAATGTAACACCACTCGCCGTAATTTCATTCAACATATACTGCTCATCATTTTCAGGTGAAGCATGACAGAAGTAAAAGTCATCTGTCTGAATTGAAAATGGAAGGCTAGTTAACCAGCATTTATGTTCCTCAGTAAGCATGTCTAGTACATATTGGACGGTCGGATTTTCCGATGAGGATTGTAATAATATTCGATCACAATTCCCACTTATGCTTTTCATATCTATAAACTTTATCATTTCAAATGTCTCTAGCGGGAATAACGGTCCATAAAGAGTGTCACCTAAATTATAAACGCTATCGATATTTCTATATTTTATATCTTCTAACACTGCTTTTAATGCATCTTTATTTCCGTGAATATCTGATATAACGGCTATTTTCACAATATCCTCACCCTCATTTATTTCATTTTACATTTTCGGAGCTTCCATACCGAAATTTGCCCATTCCTCTTTAGCCGGACCATAAATCCCGGGGACAGTTAACCCCGCCTGTCGCATAAGAACCGTCATTTGTCCACGATGGTGATTCTGATGCTGAATCAAGAACATTAAAAGTGTACCAATTTGCATGTCTTGACCGAAAAACTGAATGTGCTCGTGAAGGGTTTGATCAGTCCAATTTGTTTTTACCGCTTGCACAAACGCATTATTAGCTTGAGAATAGCTATCTGCAATAAATTGTGCTGAAGTAGGAACAGGATAATCTTTAGTTGGAGCATCAAATGTTAAACTTGTATTCGAAGTAATAATGCGAATTGCAGTGACCGTATGCCAAGCAATACGTCCTAAAGTCCAATTTTCAGACGTTATTTCCTGCTTAAGTGATTTATCAGTTAGATTATTCAATAACTTCTGTGTACAATCGGCTTCAAACTCCCAAGACTTAAAAAAGCCATTTAATGTATGATACATAATAATCCCCCTCTTTCTTGCGTTAATAATTTCCTTAAAAAATGACGCCAACAGATAAATGCTTCCATCGTAAAGGAACTAATTATTTTTACAGATTAGTAGAGTTTATCAATATAATCATTTAATTGTTTTTGATTCATCGATCCCTTTATTTTGTTCTTTAATATACCTTTAGAATCAAAAATAAAAGTTGTTGGATATGCCACTACTCCAAATGATTTTTGAAGTGTACCATCTAAATCAAGAAATATAGGGAAATTCACATTGTATAACTCTTGAAATTCCATAGCGTTTTCACTACTATCAACAGAAGTTGTATTAATCGCTAACAGCTCAACATTTTCAGATTTATTGTTATAAAAATCCCTAAATTCAGAAGCCTCTTCTTGACAAGGTCCACACCAAGATGCCCAAAAGTTAACGATTAAGACCTTTCCCTTGTATTCTTTAAACGTTGTTGTTGATTCGTCTAATCGTGTTAACTTTGCATCAAAAGCAAGCTGTTTTGTTCCATCTTCATTTTCTACTAATGGGTTAACTGTTGTTTCTTTTAGGAATACATCTTTCAAAACAATACCAACAAGTAATACGATTAACAAAGCTGAGAAATATAAACCTAAACGCTTTTTAAATTGCATAAATAATCACCTAAATTACCCTTTAAATATTATTTTTATTCAAGCATACTTAGATTGAATTTTGATAAGATACGATTAACTTTTCTTTGGCTTTTTGACCAGATAATCCTGTTTTAAATAATTCAGTAGATTTTTGATGATCTATTATTTTTGTAAATTGTTTTAATAAGTTGTCTATTAAAACATCGGGCATCTCGCCTAAGCTTTGATCTGTGTCTTGTCCCTTTGGTAATTTGATTTCTTTAATCATTACTCTTTCACCATTTAAATTTGTGACATAATGACGAATATAACCATCTTCTTTTTTAATTTCATATTTCGCTTTACTCTGTTTATTTTTATCTAAAAATAAATTTGGAGATAGTCCATTTAGTTCATCTTTTTTTATTGTATTTATGTAATTATTATTTGTAGAGGGAATCATCATTTTATTGACCTCCTTCATTAATTTTGAGAGTACCCCTTTATTTGAGTAACAATCATCACTCACTTTTACCATTATATAGATAATTTACCACGTTAATCAATTCCCAAATTCGCTTTACTTTATCAACCACAGCGAGCCTTTTAAGACCTTCGATGCCTCATCATGTTACAGGATGGAAAATTTTCCATTTCGATATTGACTTCATTTTTTTCTGGTGGTACATTTACTAAACTAAATTTAAATATTTCCAAGGGGTTGAAAATGATGAAAATACCTATACATTTAAGGGCAGCGTAAGGAAGGATCGCTACAAACATTTATATGATGAAGAAAACCCTGTTATTGGCTTATATAGGGGATTCAATGACCGTGGAAGTCATGTACGGAAAATGAACGGATATTAAGATTAAGATCTCTTATCAAGATAAGTGAGGATGGTGGGCTAATTGGCAAACGTCTACGCACGCTATCACATATTTTAAAGGAAATGGGTTAGTAAAACCCACGAGGGCATAAAAATGGACCAACAAATTTTACATGATGATAAAAAGCTACAAAAAGCTTTTTTTAACTTTTTAATACCTGTAATGCTAGCGAATGTGTTGCAATCATTAGGGCAAGTCTTTGGCATGTTTATAGTTGGGCGTAATTTAGGAGTCGATGCGCTAGCGGCGATTTCAGCATTTTTCCCATTCTTCTTCTTTTTAATGGCATTTGCTATCGGGATTGGCTCTGGTAGCTCGATTTTAGTAGGGCAAACATATGGGGCAGGCAATCATGAGAAAATGAAGGAAGTTGTTGGGGTAACACTAGCATTCACGACGATTATTTCAATTGCTGTCGCAATTTTTGGCGGCTTTTTCATTGAATGGATTTTACGTTTTATGCAAACACCTGCAAACATTTTAGATATAAGTATTAGCTATGCTCAAATTTTATTTTTCACACTACCGATTATGTTTTGGTATATGGTGTACACTACCTTTATGCGTGGTGTAGGTGACTCTAAAACACCTTTTCTATTTTTAGTTATAAGCGTTATTTTAAATATTGCATTCCTACCATCATTAGTTTTTGGCTGGCTTGGTCTGCCTGAATTTGGCTTAAACGGCGCTGCTTATGCCTCTGTTTTATCCAATCTAGTAACGATGTTATTATTATTTGCCTACTTGCATAGAACAAAGCATATTTTGCGCTTAGACAAATCGATATTACAGCATTTTAAATTAAAGAAGGCTATTTTAGCTTCATTATTAAAGTTAGCCATTCCAGCAAGCATTAGTATGGTTGCGATCTCTGTAGCAGAAATTGCTGTAATAGGTTTCGTTAATGTTTACGGTTCCGATGCTACTGCCGCTTACGGTGTTGTCAATCAGGTGGCTAGCTATGCACAGGTGCCTGCGATGAGTATCGCGATTGCGACATCTGTATTTGTGGCGCAAGCTTTAGGGGCTAACTCTACAGAAATGATTAAAAAAATTCGTCAACTAGGTGTGCTTATTAACTATATTTTAGGTGGCACGATTATTTTAATTATGTATTTGTTTGCGGAGCCTATTTTATCTTTCTTTATTGATCAAGAGGATACGGTACTGATTGCAAAGAATTATCTATATATTGCATTTTGGAGCTATTTAATTTTTGGCCATACACAAACAGTTTCGGCTACAATGCGAGCTACAGGTGTTGTCTTATGGCCTACAATTTTCCTAGTTATCGCGATTTGGGTAGTCGAGGTGCCATTAGCGTTTGTTTTATCGCACTACACTACATTCGAGCTAAATGGTGTTTGGTTAGCTTACCCCGCTGCCTTCTGTGTGCATTTTGTATTACAATACGCATACTTCAAGCTAGGCTGGCAAAAACGAACATTAAAAGCAATGTTAAGCGATTAATCATTAAAATTGCTGTAGACAAAGCCACACATTACTTTGTCTACAGCAATTTTATTAGTATTTTAAGCTTCCACAGGAGGAATGATTCCCCAAACTAATAAGAGAAAGAGTACTAAACCAATTAAAAAGAATATAACTGACGTAATAAATATCGGACCTAGTTGATAAGTTAACTTTTCCCTTTTCTGAATTATGCCTGTTTGCCCACTAACTTGAGATGCAAATAACCTAGTCATAGCACCACCACTACTCGAAAAGTAAAAACTGCCCCCAGCAAAAGCTATACCAGTGAAAAACATTATCTCGATAAACCTTACGGAGAAAAATGAAGCAATAAAATACGTAATTAAAACTTCTACAATAAATGCCACTATTATAATAAATAAATTTTTACTACGCATATAAACTCTCCCCCTAAATTTTATACACCCTATTACTTTGTATACGATTAATCAGGAATTAAGTTCCATTTTTAGTTAAATTTTATTGCTATTTTTTATTACTGGCAAAGAAATTAATTTAATGTTGATGATGTCCTTGATGAGTTGAATTATGAGATGGTATAAAAACAGGTAGTACCAACCGACTTTTTCATTCCATCACTTCCTTTTATGCATAAAAAAAGGCATCCTATTGAAAGGATGCCTTTTTTATGGTTACATCATTAAAATTAAAGTTTTACGATGTTTGTAGCTTGAGGTCCGCGTTGACCTTCTTCTACTGAAAACTCAACTTTTTGACCTTCTTCAAGAGTTTTGAAGCCGTCACCTTGGATAGCTGAGAAGTGAGCGAATACGTCATTTCCACCTTCTACTTCGATGAAACCGAAACCTTTTTCTGAGTTAAACCATTTTACTGTACCTTGTGTCATTTGAATGACCTCCATTAATTGTATTAATTAAAATCATATTACCAAAAGAAAATTCACATATTACAAAAAGCATCAAATAAAACACGATTACTCTTTGTAATATGTGAATTTATTGTTCTCTTGAAAACGATTTTATTATTTATATTATATAAAAAAAAATCATATTTGTCTAGTGCAAAAGCTAATTTTTTTAAAATACATTCTCGAACCAACTTACTCCATTACTAAAATCTGTTCAACTAACGAGGCACAGTAACGATTTTAGATCAACAAACCACGTTAATTGAAATTGCCACCCAATACCTTTGAAGATGTTCAGCGCAAGCGTAGAATCACTTAGATTAATGAATATTGAATCCTCTTTAAACTACTCAGCTTCTTTTTTAAGATTTTGTCCTACGTTAATATCTCTATCATAATGCGTGCCACAAGAATATGTTACAATGACTTTTGTTTTAGTTATCATTTGAAATGAGGTTTAACAAATGAGTTTTATTAAGCTAACGCATGTCGAAAAAGCATATAATGTCCAACCATCTGTATTAAAAGATATTAATATAACGATTGAAAAAGGTGAATTCTTTGTATTAGTAGGTCCGTCTGGTTCAGGTAAAAGTACACTTCTGCGCCTTATTGCTGGCTTAGATAAAATGACGGGTGGCACAATACAAATAAATGGGGATACATTAGATATGGCTTCCCCTCAAGAACGAAATTTATCAATGGTTTTCCAAAATTACGCACTATACCCACATCTAACAGTGGAACAAAATATTTTATTTGGTTTAAAAAGAAAAGGTGTTCATAAACAAGAGCAGCAAAAACGTTTGCAGGAATGTGTTGAATTGCTAAAGCTGACAGATTATTTACATCGAAAACCAAAAGCTTTATCCGGAGGTCAACGTCAACGTGTTGCTCTTGCACGTGCTATTGTAAGCCAATCTCCGCTGTGCCTGATGGATGAGCCTTTATCCAATTTAGATGCACAATTACGAACACAAATGCGGACAGAAATCAAACAACTACAAAAAAAATTGGGCTTAACAACTATTTATGTAACCCACGATCAAACAGAAGCGATGACCATGGGGGATCGAATAATGGTTTTACATAATGGATGTATTCAGCAAATTGGAACACCTCTAGAATTGTATAATCAACCAAAAAATTTATTTGTCGCAAGCTTTATAGGCTCTCCAGCTATAAACATGGCAAGTGCAGTTCTAGAAGATTCTACGCTCATTATTGAAAATCAATTTAAAATGAAACTTCCAACCGATGTTTATGTACGTTTACCTCAACATACACCATTATCAGTCTGCGTTCGGCCTGAGCATCTCCAAAAAGGAGACGTTTTGCATCTTCCTATAGTAAATATTGAACAGCTAGGACATGAAACGCATATCCTTGTCCGATTGGCAGATCAAACATGGACAATTAAATGGAGTGGCCAACATAGCTTTAAAATCGGAGATACACTTTCTCTCCAGCCTCAACACCTACTATTTTTTGATGCTGAAACAGAAGTATTATTATAATTTCCCCGATTAATGTAAAAAAACTTGCCTTTTCGGCAAGTTTTTTCACACCATGCATTATTAAAGTGTTTCATATATAACTTGTCCCATATGACTGACGTCATAATCTCCTAATGCGACTACTTCCGCTTGGAAATCTGGTGAATTTAAAATCTCTTTTACCGTTTCAAGCAGCAGTTGATTTTCGGGAGTTTTTAATAGGACAATATCATAACGTTCTCTAACAAGTGGTATAAAGTCAACATCTATAAGTTTTGATATTTTTTCAATGCCTATTCCAATGTCTGCATTTCCATTTGCAACAGCAGAAGCTACATCTATATGGCTCATTTCTTCTTCGTTATACCCTTCAATTGAGGATGGAGATATGTGATGAATGCGTAATTGCTCATCTAAGAAAGTACGAGCACCTGAACCTTTTTCACGATTCATCAATTTTAGTGATTTAGTCTTAAAATCATCTATTGATTGAATATGCAATGGATTTCCTTTTTGAACATAAAAGCCTGCTCGGCGTGAAATCAGATTGATAAGAATGTAAGAGTGACTTACAAAAATTTTTTTCAAATAAGGTGTGTTATACTCCCCTGTATCACCATCGTATAAATGTAAACTAGCAATATCACTTTCCCCATTATACAGCGCCATAACACCATTAAAACTACCTTCATGTGAGCGCAATACTTTATTGGATTGTTTTTTCTCTATATATTTTCCTAATAAGTCTAAAACTAAATCTTGTCCGCTAATAATAATTTTTTTATTGTTTGTCGAAGGAGTAGTCGAGGTAGTAGATGCAGTAGGAGTTGCTCCTGTCTTGCTCTTTTGGATATATAATTGTAAATCGGTTCTATCCACACGCATTTGTCGGCCTACACGAAAAATAGGTAAATCCCCCTTTTTCACTAAATCATAGATCGTTAATTTTGAAACCTTTAATAATTGAGCAACCTCTTCAATCGTATAGGAATGTTCTTGTGACATGAAAAAAATCTCCCCTTCTGCTTCTATTGATTACTTATAACGTAATTATAATATTTTTGGATCATCAAAAAAGCGTGTGGTTGATTTCCGTTCCGACTAGGCGCTTTCCTGGGGGCGTCCAGCCTCCACTCCAACCAACTTATTTACATAGTATACGTTTAACAAAAGTCATCCACAACTTTTGATGATGAACCACACTTTTTAACATCTTGAAAATTTCTAGCTATTTGTTATTTCTTTTTTAGACATAACTAATTATAATTAGTTATATCTTGTTATAACGAGTTATAAAAGGAGTATAATCAAAGTGAAAAAGTATTTTAATTTAATAGCTTCATTGTTACTACTTGTCGGCATTTTAGCAGGTTGTGGTAGTCAAGGGAGCAACAATAAAACAAAAGAGCCTGTTGAATTAACGATTTCTGCGGCAGCTAGTTTACAAGAATCATTAGAAGAGCTTCAAAAAGCCTATGAAAATGAACACGATACTATTAAAATCACATTTAACTTTGGTGGCTCTGGTGCTTTACAACAACAAATATTAGAAGGTGCTCCTGTTGATCTTTTCTTTTCAGCAGCAAAAGATAAGTTTGATGAGCTTGTTCAAGAAGATTTAGTCGATAAAAAACAAGGAACAGATCTTTTAGCGAACGAATTAGTATTAATCGTTCCTAAGAAAAATGAAAAACAGATTCAATCATTCGAAGACTTAACGAAAGCTGATAAGATTGCCATTGGTACACCTGAAACGGTTCCTGCTGGCAAGTACGGTATAGAAATATTGAAAAACATGAACCTTTTAGAACATGTAGAATCAAAAGCAGTGTATACAAAAGACGTACGTCAAGTTCTTACATATACAGAAACTGAAAATGTCGATGCAGGTCTAGTTTATAAAACAGATGCTCTTGTATCAGAAAAAGTAGATGTCGTTGCTACAGCCAGAGAAGATACACATACCCCTATAATTTATCCTGTAGGTGTTATCAAAGATAGTAAACATGCAAAAGAAGCGGAAGAGTTTTATCACTATTTACAAAGTGATCAAGCGATGAAAGTATTTAAAAAATATGGCTTTCAAGGAACTCATTAATAAATGAGCACTGAATTCTGGTCACCTCTTAAACTTTCTATCGAGATAGCCCTTGTGTCAGGAATAATTGTTATAGTTGCAGGTACTCTATTTGCTAAATGGATGGCAAAACGCAATTTCAAAGGAAAATTATTTCTAGAAACGGTGTTGCTTTTACCATTAGTATTGCCTCCAACTGTCGTAGGATTTCTTCTAATTATTATTTTTGGCAAAAACAGCGTACTAGGTAACTTGATTACATGGCTTTTTAACCAACCCGTTATGTTCACATGGTGGGCGGCCGTCATAGCCTCTACTGTTGTTGCATTTCCTTTAATGTATCAATCTGCAAAAACCGGCTTTGAATCTGTTGATGAGGACATTGAGAACGCTGCACGCGTTGATGGTGCTAATGAATGGCAAGTCTTTTTCTTTATTTCCATCCCTCTTGCATTAAAGTCAATTGTCTCAGGTGGAATTTTAAGTTTCACACGAGCTTTAGGTGAATTCGGTGCAACCTTAATGTTTGCTGGAAACCTCCCAGGCAAAACGCAAACGACGCCACTTGCTATTTACATGGCGATTGGTTCGGGTAACATGTCACTCGCTTGGTCATGGGTGATTTGTATGATAGGCATTTCCTTCCTTATGCTTCTGAGTGTTCATCTCATAAAGGCATAAAGTAAAATTTTTACCAGTAGAGTATCTTCCCAGACTGACGAGCTTTTTCTGGATCAATATAATAAAAGATGCAGTCGGTTCACTAAACTGGACCAACTACATCTTTTCTTTTTATCCTCCACTAATGGGTGGAATAAACGCGACTGTATCCCCTTTTTTTACAACCGTTGAATCTATTGCGAATTCCTCATTTACCGCTGTCATAACATGTTGTAAAGAAACTTGTGGATATTGTATTTCCA
>Ga0102589_1001771_pt1 | contig 27325 bp, 21 predicted proteins | sample AraplaMF_Col_mLB_FD_76858 | JGI IMG/M metagenome (GOLD analysis project Ga0102589, IMG submission 76858) | Arabidopsis root microbial communities from the University of North Carolina, USA - plate scrape MF_Col_mLB | ecosystem: Host-associated > Plants > Roots > Endosphere | place: USA... | reverse complement strand
GTAAGAAAAAAGTATTCGTTGCACATGATGAAGCGGAAAAAACAGCTATTTTAAAAGCAATCTATAGCTCAACTTATCAGGACACAATGATTATTCAAGAATTCATCCCAGGTGACGATTCTTATATGCGTGTATTAAATGCATATGTAGGGAAAGACGGCAAAGTGAAGCTAATGTGTCTAGGAAACCCAATCTTAGAAGAGCATTCACCTGAAGGAATTGGTAGTTATGCAGCAATCGTTACAACATACGATAAAGAATTAATGGATCAAGTACGTTTCTTCTTAGAGGATATCGGTTATACTGGCTTTGCTAACTTCGATATGAAATACGATATGCGGGACAAACAGTATAAGCTGTTTGAAATTAATTTGCGTAATGGTCGCTCAAGCTACTATGTTACAGCAAGTGGTCATAATTTAATGAAATATGTAGCTGATGACCATATGTTAAATATTGAGCAGGAAGTAACTTATGTTCAGGATAAGCATTTATGGATGATTATTCCTAAAGGTGTATTATTTAAATATGCATCTAATGAAAAGCTTAAACTGGAAGCTAAAAAATTAATTCGTGAAGGGAAATATACAAACTCTCTTTACTATAATCAAGATATGAATGCGAAACGTTGGGTGAAGCTAACGTTAAATAATTTAAATTATTATCGAAAGTATAAAAAGTACTTTAACAATAAAGGATTGACTGAGTAAAACAAAGAAGCCATCTCGATTAAATGAGATGGCTTTTTCATAGAGTCGAAAATCAAAATGATTAGGGTGTTCCTTTATAAATGAGGGTGATTTCCGTTCCAGGCTACTCGCTTTGTCGCTGCCGCTTCGCTTTCGCGCAGAGCAAAGCTTCCTGTGGGCGAGCGTCGAGCCGCTTCCTCCGCTAAAGGAACGAAGGCTAAGTGCGTCACGTCCTGTGACAATGCCTTCGTGACCAACATCGTGTTGGCCTCAGGGTATCGTCTGTCTCGCTTTCCCACGGGAGTCGAGTAGCCTTCCACTCCAATCAGCAGTAGCGTATAAATTTATTCATTTCAAAAGTGAACGATATGGCTACTCACTATAATTGAATAGAATAGATTTATAGCAGTGACTCAATTATAAATATATTATTATTGTAGTTATTTAAATAAGTATTTGTTACTATCGCTACATTATCATTGAGCTTTCGCACAGATACATTGTTGCTACCTCTTCGCTTTCGCACAAAAAAATCTGCTAAAGTTTTGTTTAATCACTATAGACTGTAGTAAGATACACTCTATGTTAAGTGGTTGATTGGAGTGGAGACTGGGCGACTCCTTGGGGACTAGCGTCGCAGATGAGACCCTGGAGCGAGCAACGCGAGTGAAGCGGCTCATCGGACGCCCCCAGGAAAGCGCCCAGTCGGAACGGAAATCAACCTCTCGTTTTGTTAGAACCACACCTTAATTTGATGGACATAAAAGTTTTTCTATAACAAGAAAGAAGCCATCTCAAATAGCTGAGATGGCTTCTTTTCTATTCTATAATTTTTGTTCGCGTATTACTGTGTAAGGTTATACTTCTTGTAATTCTACTACAACACCTGAGCGAGCGTCAGCAGCAAATTCAAATGTTTGCATTTCACCCTCGTGTAAACGAGAGATACCTCCACGGTATACAGGAATAGTCATAATGCCGTTTGAGAAATTGTCTGTTTTCATAAAAATCCAAGAACCGTCAATCGGTGAATCTTTTTTAAATTCCTTTTTTATGTTTTCGAGTACTTGTCCAGCAGGTACGTACGGAGAAACCTTTTCACTTGCTTCTTTAACAATGACTGCGGCAGCAAGGCCAGTAGCAACACCAATTAAAAAATCACGTAATTTCATGCTCTTTTCCTCCTTTTTCTATAGGTTCATTTTAACATAGCATACAGAGTGAATGCACGTTCACACGTTAGCACTTTTTTAGGAAATGTATCATTTTTGCGAATTGGCATTCAATTTCGCCTTGGCGTACTTGTTGCCTGTCGCTTCGCTTTCGCACAGATAAATACTTCAGCAAATTTGGGATACACTTTGAAGATGAACTACACGCGCACTTATCCTGCTACTCATTGGCAAATGGGAGTCTTCCGCTGAATATAGATAAATATGTTACAATGGACAAGGAAGAATATTCTACTTCGTGGGGAGAGAGTCAACATGAATGAGGGAACATTACAATTATTTAAAACATTAACGGAATTACCAGGCGCGCCGGGTAATGAACATGCAGTACGTGCATTCATGCGTTCTGAGTTGGAAAAGTACTCGGATGAGATCGTTCAGGATAATTTAGGGGGTATTTTCGGTGTGAAGCATAGTGAAGTTGCTGATGCACCAAAAGTGTTGGTTGCTGGTCATATGGATGAAGTGGCATTCATGGTTACTTCTATTACCGATAACGGGATGATCCGCTTTCAAACATTAGGTGGTTGGTGGAATCAGGTAATGCTAGCACAACGTGTTGAAGTATTTACTAAAAATGGTGCGATACCAGGTGTAATTTCATCTATACCACCACATTTATTAACAGATGCTGAACGTTCTAAACCGATGGATATTAAAAATATGCTTATAGATGTTGGTGCAGACAATAAAGAAGATGCTATTGCACTTGGTGTTCGTCCAGGTCAATCAATTATACCTGTCTGCCCATTTACACCGATGGCCAATCCGAAAAAAATTATGGCCAAAGCTTGGGATAACCGCTATGGCTGTGGATTAGCAATTGAATTGATGAAAGAAGTTAAGGATGAAAAGCTAGCCTCGCATTTATATTCAGGTGCAAATGTGATGGAAGAAGTTGGTTTGCGCGGTGCTCAAGTGTCCGCAAATATGATTAAACCGGATTTATTCTTTGCTCTAGATGCTTCACCTGCAAATGATATGTCAGGTGAAAAAAATCAATTTGGTCAGCTTGGAAAAGGAACATTATTGCGTATTCTTGACCGTACAATGGTTACACATAAAGGTATGCGTGAGTTCATCTTAGATACTGCCGAAACGAATCATATCCCTTATCAATATTTTGTATCACAAGGCGGTACGGATGCAGGACGTGTACACACAGCAAATGACGGTGTTCCTAGTGCAGTAATTGGTATTTGCTCACGCTATATTCATACGTCGGCATCAATTATTCATATTGATGATTATGCAGCTGCAAAAGCTTTAATTGTGGAACTAGTGAAAAACGCAGATCGTTCGACATTAGCAACGATTCGCGCTAATGTGTAAATAAAGTAAGTCGTCCACTGAAACAAGTTAAAAGATGCCTTTGGGGCATCTTTTTCTATGCAAAGAAAGAGGGATTAGAAAATGAACATAGCTATCGGGACAACCAACAAGGCAAAAACAGAGGCAGTTGAAGTTATAGCTAGAAAGTATTTTGATAAACCAAATTTCACCTACGTTAAGGCTGCATCTCAAGTGTCTAATCAACCGATGACTCATGAAGAAACACGCTTGGGAGCAATAAACCGTTCGAAAAACGCAATCAAAGAGACGGTTGCACAATTATCGTTTGGATTAGAGGGTGGAGTAACAGAAATTGATGGTGTTATGTATGTTTGTAACTGGGGAGCTCTTACAGTATCAAATGGCACAACTTATACAGCTGCAGGCGCACAAATTATATTGCCAGAAGAAATTGCCCAGGAAATAAGAGCAGGTAAGGAACTTGGACCTGTAATGGAGCAATATACACAACGTAGAGATATCCGACAAGGTGCTGGAGCTGTAGGTATTTTCACACAAGGAATAGTAAGTCGTCAGATAATGTTCGAGCATATAGTCTCGCTTCTTATTGGTCAATATTTATTTGCATTAGAGCATGAGTAGTGGCTGTTGATTAGTAATGATGAGATGAAGTTGCAATTTTAAAAAACTTTATTAAAATAGAAAAAAGTTAGCTATGTTAGGAAGAAAAGCGTCGTGTGAAGATGCGGATCGAAAACTTTATTACAATCTATTAGCAGATAGTTGAAAAAACGTAATGGAAGAAAATACTTGCGATAAGGATGGTGTTTTCGGCTTTTCGACTGTTTTAAAAACTGATAATTAAAACTTGTTAGTAATGGTGGTGTAAAAATAACGACCATTTTTCAGGAAAAATATATTAAAGATAATTTACACGAGATGACTAATATCGTTCATTCGGTTAAGATTATATAATTGGATAGTTTTGAACAGAACGGTTCACAAACATGTGAGCCGTTTTCTCTTCATTCGGCATATTTTAAGCTACAATAAAGGAACTTAGTTTATCAACGTCACATCCAGTGACATTATCTGCACAACAGTGCTGAAACTAAATTGATTTTGAAGAAAGGATGTGAGCTAGGTGAAACAAATTAAATCAGAACAACTTGTGTCCCTATTAAAACAACAATTGAATGAGGAAAAATTTGAGTTTGAATTTGACAAAAAGCACGATAAATTACGTCTAAACCATAAAAAAATTGGTAAAGGAATGGAGCTTTCTCTACCAGGTATTTTAGCCAAATATAATGACAAACAAGAGGCTGCAATCGATGAAGTCATTTATACAATCGAGCAAACCTTTAATGCAATGGAGCAAGAGATGGAACAGGGATTCCAAACGACTACTCAAATTTATCCAGTTATTCGTGCGACATCCTACCCTCAAGCCTCGAAAGAGGGGCATGCATTCATCACAACTGAACATACAGCTGAAACACGTATTTTTTATGCGCTTGATTTAGGGAAAACTTATCGTTTTATTGATGAATCCATGTTAGAGGCACTACAATTAACAGTGGAGCAAGTTCGTGAATTGGCACGATTCTCCGTAAAGCAACTACCAACAGTTTATAAGAAAGATGAAGTTGCAGGGAATATTTTTTATTTTATTAATGCTAATGATGGCTACGATGCAAGTCGCATTTTAAATGAAAGTTTTTTGAAAGAAATGCAGACTGAAATTGAGGGTGACATGACGTTATCTGTGCCACATCAGGATGTATTAATAGTAGGTGATATTCGCAATGAAACAGGGTATGATGTATTAGCACAGATGACAATGCATTTCTTTGCTGTCGGTACTGTACCGATTACGTCATTATCTTTTATTTATGAAGATGGGGAACTAGAACCAATCTTTATATTAGCAAAAAACAGAGTTAAAAAGGAGCAAGAGAAACAATGAATGTATTTTACAACAAAGAGCATGTAGGAGATGTATTGCTAGTACAATTAGCGACAGAATCGATCGTGAAAACAGAGGTAGAACGTGTAGGTGATATCGCTATTTTAAAGGAAGCACAAACAGGAGAAATTAAAGCATTTAATTTATTTAATGCTAGCAACTATATACAAACTGAAGCACAAGGTTTAGTTGAAGTTACTCCAGAATTAGCCGCACAGCTAGAGGCAGCTATTGCAAAAAACGGGGCTGAAATCAGCTTAGATGTAGACTTTTCTCCAAAATTTGTTGTGGGCTATGTAGAAACAAAGGACAAGCATCCAAATGCTGATAAACTAAGCATTTGTTCTGTAAACGTAGGTGACGAAACATTACAAATCGTATGTGGCGCACCAAATGTGGAAGCGGGCCAAAAGGTTGTCGTAGCAAAAATCGGTGCAGTAATGCCTTCTGGAATGCTTATTAAAGAAGGTAATTTGCGAGGTGTTGAATCATACGGTATGCTCTGTTCAGCACGCGAATTAGCAATTCCAAATGCACCTTCTGAAAAAGGAATTTTAGTTCTACCAGAAGATGCGATAACTGGTAGTGCGTTTGAAGCGCCAACTAAATAAAGTCTCTGGAACACGGGTTTAGCTTTGCGCAAGCGAAGCAATAGTCCAATTAATACCAAGAGCAAATTGATTATATGTACTTAAAATCGTTATGCTACTAATATGCTAGTAACATAACGATTTTTTTTGTCTAGAATGGGCCTCTAAATACAAGTTTCTATTACATTTTTATGGTATGCTTTTTGTTATAGACATTTAACTTCTTTCAGCAATTATTTTCTGTACCGAAAGCGTAACGACAGGTACAGAAATCTCCTACCTCTATCGGTGGTGAGATGAATGCAGATTTAGGCGCAAAAAACATCTGTGGCTGACGCTAGGCTTTCGCGCAAGAAACATCTGCCGCTGACGCTACGCTTTCGCGCAAAAAACATCTGTTGGCCAAAGCCTCCGGACGCAATTATGCCGAGACATAATTGATTTAGTTAATGCTATAAATGAAGTGTAAGAGAAATGAGTGAAACAATGTGAATTGGTTAAAAAAACAAATGAATAAATTTATAAATAAAGATGACAATGAATACGAATATGAAGAGTTTTATGATGACTATGAAGAAGAACAATCTGAGCAACTAAACTCATATAAAGAATCAACAGCAGCAAAGCAAAAAACTTTTCGTTTTCCTTTAATTGAGGATGAGGAATTTTCAGCTCCGCCATCAACACCATCTTCAAAAGAAGCATTCAATCAAAGGGACGATGCATACTCCGGACAAATTGAAGATTTATCGCTACCGGGGCATTTGAATAATCATATTGTGGATTCGAGTGTTTATGATATTGAGGTTTCAGGTATTCGAGAACTATTAGCAAATCGAACGAAGAGAACTGGTAGAACGACGATTACGCGAAGTCAGCCTGAACCGGAAAATCGATCGAAAGCAAGTCTTGTTTTCCGAGATGCACAAAATGAATTACCGGCTTCGCCTAAAGATACGAATTATCCACCAGAAAAAGCAGATGAAAGTGATTTACTTGCTAATCGCAAACGTTTTGTACCAAGTGATGTTCCGTCACCAGTCTATGGTTTTACTAAACCGAGCCCAATTGAGCAATTATTAGAGAAACGGAAGGAAGAGCACGACAAAAAAGAGTTAGAAATACCTACAGCATCTGAGTCTATAAAAGAAGCGACAACAAATGAGGCTATTGAAAATATACTAGAAGAAAAAGAGCCTATTAGCGCAGGACGAAAAGAAGGACCTGAGCTGTTAGAAATCCCTGAAACAGTTAAAGCACCTGAAAAGCAACCGATTACTTTTGAAGATAAATTATCAGACGAAACCAATCATTCTAATGATAATACGCCGACGGAATTACCTGTACCATTAACAACTTCTTTTGCCGTATCATTTGAAGACCAAGTGAAAGAAGCTGTTCAGCATGAGTTGAATATTGAACAATTTCCGGTTGATCAATCAGAAATTCATGTGAAAGAGGTAGTCGTAGAACAAGTACAAATCGAAAATTCTACTATCCACATTGGTGAAGTGACAGTAGTCCAACCATCCATGAATGAAGATGATGAGCAAGAGATTTTGCAAGAACAATCATTAGAAGAGCAAGCTATTGAAAAGAAAGAAAAAAGTGGTGGGGTTCCATTCAATGTTTTAATGCTAAAAACGGATAAAGAGAAATGGAGAATCCGACAGCAATTAAAAAATGCGAAGCCGACCCCATCAATTGTTGAAAAGGATCAAGAAGAGCAGGAGCCTTCTTCTGAGCTGATTCATTTAGAGGAAGAACATCAATTGGTGCCATCCAATAAAGAACAAATTCAGCAATCAATCCATTTAGAGATTAGTGAGTTAGAGATGGATGATAAAACAGCAACACAATCGCCGGAGGAAGACGAAGTTTGTATTGAAAATACTACTCCATCTAATGCTACAACAGAAAGTGTATCATTCATTACAATGGCACCAGTATCATCAATGTCGAGCGTTTCGACTTTAGAAAAGACTGTGGTTGATGTTGAGAGCTCCGACGAAATTTCAGCAACTACCGAGATGGAGGTAGAAGTAGAAGTAACTACTGAAACAGAAATGGAAGCAACTACCGAAACAGAAATGGAAGCAACTACCGATAAGAAAGTAGAAGTAATTACCGAAACGGAACTAGAAACAACTACTGAACAGGAGCTTACTACCGAAAATGTAGTGATTCCTGAGGAGAATTATATTGAACTAGAAGAGTATCCAGAGCAACATTCTATATCAGATGAAACATTCGTGGAAAATCAAGTAATGGAAATACCTCTAAAACCTGTTCGTGTGTATCAAAAGCCCGATGATGAGTTTTTAGAGCCACCTGAGGAAAAAACACAGGATACTGAGTGGATGGAGCAACAGGGAGATACGTTGGTCGAAGCTTTATCTTATTTCCAAGTCTCAGCTCAGATAGAATCCATTATGCAAGGACCTGCCGTGACACAATTTGAAATAACAGTGAGTCATGGTACGAAAGTTAGTAAAATCCGCAATTTATCAGATGATTTGAAGCTTGCATTGGCAGCGAAAGATATCCGCATCCAAGCTCCGATTCCTGGGAAGAGCTCAATTGGCATTGAGATACCGAACCGTGTATCTCGCGCTGTTCGATTATCAGAAGTGACAAATAGTGCGTCTTTCCTTGAGTCAGATTCACCGTTAGAAGCAGCATTGGGTCTGGATTTAACAGGGAAGCCTGTAACCATTGATTTACGAAAAATGCCACATGGTTTAATTGCCGGAGCTACAGGCTCTGGTAAATCAGTTTGTATCAATTCAATTTTGGTTAGTTTATTATATAAAGCGGCACCACATGAATTAAAACTGATGCTGATTGATCCTAAAATGGTAGAATTGGCACCATTTAATCATATTCCACATTTAGTTAGCCCAGTCATCACAGATGTTAAAGCGGCTACAGCTGCACTGAAATGGGCAGTGGAGGAAATGGAGCGTCGTTATCAGTTATTTGCTCATGCGGGTGCACGTGATATTACACGTTATAATGCAATTGCGGATAAAAATAATGAACATAGCTTAAAATTACCGTATATTCTAATTGTCATTGATGAGTTGGCAGATTTAATGATGATGTCTCCTACAGATGTAGAAGAGGCAATTTGTCGTATTGCGCAAAAGGCACGTGCTTGTGGTATCCATTTAATTGTTGCAACTCAAAGACCTTCTGTTGACGTAATTACAGGGCTTATTAAATCAAATATTCCTACACGAATTGCTTTCGCGGTATCTTCACAAATAGATTCGCGTACTATCTTAGATGGGCAAGGTGCAGAAAGATTACTTGGACGAGGCGATATGTTATATTTAGGTAATGGTATGTCTGCTCCAGTGCGTTTGCAAGGTACATTTGTGACAGATGATGAAATTGAAGCGATTATTGAGCATGTTCGTGAACAAGGAGAGCCAGATTATATATTCGATCAAGAGGAACTTTTAAAGAAGACAGAGGTTTCTGCTGAGCAAGATGATCTGTTTGAGGACGTATGTCGATTTGTCTATGAACAGGGAGGTGCTTCTACTTCCTTGATCCAACGCAAATACCATATTGGTTATAATCGTGCTGCTCGTTTAATCGATATGTTAGAATCGCATGGCTTTGTATCCGAGGCAAGAGGCAGTAAACCACGAGAAAGTTATATTACGGAAGAAGATTTAATTGCTATGTTTGAATAAGAATTGTATTGTTTTCGTATAGATTATCTTAATTACGCAAAAATTAGTTTTTTTAGAAAAGTTACACATTTATCCTTATGCATAAATAGTGCTATAATAGACAAGATGTGTTGATTAGTACGTATTTTTTAGCACTTCCAAAGGTATTAATACCTAATAATTAGTAAAAAAATACGGTACACCTAATAGATGATAGAAGGGATATTGAATTCCCGGGGGGTTTAATTAATGACAGTTTTTCATTTCACAGGCATTAAAGGTTCTGGCATGAGTTCACTTGCACAAATCTTATTTGATGCTGGTGAACAAGTACAGGGCTCAGATATTGATAAATATTTCTTCACGGAGCAGCCGTTACGTGAGCGCAATATTTCAATTTTTCCATTTAATGCAGATAATATTAAAGAAGGTATGACAGTTATTGCAGGGAACGCATTTCCTGATGATCATCCCGAATTAGAGCGTGCGCGTCAAATCGGTGTAGAAGTTATTCGCTACCATAAATTTTTAGGTGAATATATTGGTAATTATACATCGATTGCTATTACGGGTGCACATGGTAAAACATCTACGACTGGCTTAATGGCTCATGTTGTAGGAGGTTATAAACCGACTTCTTATTTAATCGGTGATGGAACAGGAGCTGGGCATGAAAATGCTGACTTCTTTGTGATGGAAGCATGTGAATACCGTCGACACTTTTTAGCTTACAATCCCGATTACGCAGTAATGACTAATATTGATTTTGACCATCCTGACTATTTTGCAAACATAGAGGATGTATATTCAGCCTTTCAAGCATTAGCATTACAGGTTAAAAAAGCCATTATTGCTTGCGGTGATGATGAACATCTACAACGTATTCAAGCAAATGTACCAGTTGTTTATTATGGATTTGGGGCTGAAAATGATTTTGAAGCTCGTAATGTTGAAAAAACAACAAAGGGTACAAAATTTGATGTATTTGTCCGCAATGAATTTTATAGTACTTTCTTTATCCCATTGTTTGGTGATCATGCGGTATTGAATACTTTAGCCGTTATTACACTTTGCCAATATGAAGGTATTTCACCAGACATCATTCAAGAACGTTTAAACACATATAAAGGTGTGAAAAGACGTTTTACAGAAACGAATATTGGGAATAATGTTTTAATAGATGACTATGCACACCATCCAACTGAAATCCGTGCAACGGTTCAATCTGCACGACAAAAATTTCCGGATCGTGAGCTAGTAGCTATTTTCCAACCACATACATTTACACGTACACAAGCTTTTTTACAGGATTTCGCAGATAGTCTAAGTCTTGCAGATACAGCGTACTTATGTGATATTTTTGGCTCTGCAAGGGAAACACAAGGCGCACTTTCAATCCAAGATTTAGCGTCTTTAATTGAAGGCAGTGCAGTGATTACCACTGAAGGAATCGATGTGTTGACAAAGCATAAAAGCGCAGTATTTTTATTTATGGGCGCTGGCGATGTTCACAAATTCCAAGATGCTTTTGAAGACGTGCTAAAGAACAACGAAACAGCTTAGTCCGCAAGGAGTAAGCTGTTTTTTCTCAAAAATGAGGAGGATTTAAGTTTTTTTTGTCGAAGATAAGGAAATGAATAGTAAAGAGAATTAGTACTTTGCAGGAGGTCTAGCTATGGAAGTTATTTTGTATATGGCAGCAATCATCGCAGCAATCGGTTTCTTAATTTTATGTGTGAGCGTAGGAATGACGTTATTTTCGCTCAAATCAATCCTTAACAGTCTAGCAGGAACATTATCAGGTATAGAAGGACAAATGGAAGGTATTACACGTGAAACGACTTCCTTACTATCCAAAACAAATAGCTTGGCAGAGGATATTCAAGAAAAATCTGAACAGTTAAATTCTGTTGTTCATGCAGTCAAAGGAATTGGCGACTCTGTGAACGGTTTAAATACATCTGTACAGCAAATTACTACTTCAATTTCTACAAGTGTGGAACAAAATGAAGAAAAAATTGCACAGGTTGTTCAGTGGAGCAATGTCGCAATTGGCATTGCTGATAAGTGGAAAAAACGTAAAATTACCGATCAGGCCAATGAGGTGATTCAAGATGATGTTTATCAGTTTGAATCAGCGCAAACGGAAAAATCGAAAAGAAAATGGGGCCGTAAAAAATAATTATTATTCGGTAGGTGTTCATGCCAGCTGAATAAAAATAAAGTCTTAGACATAAGTTGAAGAATGCATCCGCGAAGGCAGATGGACAACCAGTCTAGGCAATTTAGATAATAAGATGGGGAGGAATTGTTGCATGACAACTCAAAAGCCAAATTTTAATGAAGTGAAGGAACAACAACTTGAAAGTTCATTGCCACAGCTTTATCATCCGCAAGAATCAATTTATGAAGAGGAGCGAGTGAACATGAAGGATTTCGTTATTGGTGCATTAGTTGGGGGTATAGTAGGTGCAGCTGCCGGCTTATTACTAGCTCCGAAATCAGGAAAAGATTTACTTAGCGATGTAGCAGTACAAGCTGTTAACCTAAAAGATAAGAGTGCAGATTTCTCGACAACTGCAAAAGATAAAACGGTTCAATTATCTAAACAAATTCAAGAACAATCTACACAATTAGTAGAGAAAGTAAAAACATTAAAATCAGCAAAGGCACCAACTGTTTTTGACGATGGTACTGTTTCTTTCGAGGGTGAAGAGCCATTGGAGGATTTCATTCCTAGCGAAGAACCTAAAGCAGAGGATGCTAGTGAAAAAAAGGAACAAGCTGAAGAAAAAAGTGAAGAAGTTCGCGCTTAATAGATAAAAGGGATACGATACATCTGACAACGATGTATCGTATCCCTTTTTTATTGTTAAGGAAACTATGGATTTTTTGCCTCTGGATAAACTAGAGCAAAGTCGTCGTCTAGGCTAAAACGCTACATCCTCGAGGTCGCTTCGATCCCTCGGGCAAAAGTGGTGGAGCGTTTACTTTTGCTTCGGGCTCTCCAGCGCTTGTCGGATGTAAACGAGCGTTTTAGCGCATTTGTTCAGATATAGGCGCCTTTTCTAGTAAAATTTCTAGTTTATCCCCACCGAAAATCTCCATATCAAAGCTTGCTGGTTGACCATTCCGTAAAATCGTAAAATTACCTTTAAAGGTAGTAGGCAGTTGCCAATTGGAGAAGCGGAACACATCCTGGTATATCCAACGGCTTCGGTCTTTCTCTTTAAATGAAATTACGGCTCCATTTGGAACGGTTGAAAGAGGTGATACTACTACTTGATTAACGAGAACTTCGTTGGCTATTTTTTTTAGCTCTAATACCTCGTTTTGAAAGTGTATGCTGATTTTATCCTCAAGTAAAACACTCATTTGGTCAGCAATCCGTTGAACAGTAGGGAATGTTTGTTGCTGAAATGTAAGTACATCACCATCATGTACAGCATATGACATTTTTGATGGTTTACCATTAATCAGTAAATGAGCCGAAAACTCTGGTAAATAAAGTGGCTTTCCGTCCACTTGAATATAAAATGACTCAAATTGTTTTAATAACTCCCAATTATTCGTGAGCTTAAATATATTTTCGACTGTTTCAGCTATTTCAAACATCACAACATCTCGATCATTTAATGCACTATCGAGTGATGCAGGGGAACCATTAACAGTTATTTGTGGTTCGATTACATATTTTGTATGTTGTATCGTAACGGTTTTAATGGCAGCATCATCTACAATATCTCGCACCGTAGCATTTGCTTGCTGACCATCTTGGCCTTCAATTAGCTGGATGGCATCGCCTGTTTTAATCATCGTTTTAGTGGATGCTTGCTGACCATTCACTAAAATTTCCGCCGGTTGACCATGACCACCAGGGATGAAAATATCTTGTCCATTTACATTCACTGATAGTCCATGTCCTGGTTTTCCATATAGCTGCTTTGCTCGAATATTGGCTGCTAAAAATGCATCCGCAACAGTCATTTCTTTTAATTCAAATAGGCGCACTACTTGTTCATTGACAGTTAGACTCATATATTGAATAGGCATTTTTTTTGCTGCAATGGCAATACCGATTGGGGTCACCAATTCAGGAGATGCTTTAATATGATCTTCTTTCGTTAAGTTTTGAATAGCGTCAATCCCTCGAACGGCAATGCGATTGGCAGGTAAATTTAGTACTAGTCCAAGTTCAGTTGTAAGTTTGGGTGTTAAGCTACCTCCACCAACAAGCATTACTGCCTTAGGAGCTGACTGATTATTAAGACGTAATATTTCTTCTCCAATGGCTTTTGCCAGTTGCTTGACCGCAGGATCAATCGCTTGAAGAACTTCCTCTTTCGGATAATATTGATCAAAGCCTAAAATATCCTGAATTAGTATTTCTTCTTCGGTTTGCAATTGACGCTTCGTTTCTTCGGCAACGGGGAAGTCGAGTAAATAGTGGTCACTTAATGCCTCTGTTATTTCATCACCAGCTGTTGGAACCATGCCGTATGCGACAACGGTACTTTTATCGGTAATGGCAATATCAGATGTACCAGCACCAATATCAACTAGCGCCACATTTAAACGACGCATTGTTGGGGGGATAAGCACATTAATAGCTGCAATAGGTTCTAATGTTAGGGCATCCATCTCTAAATCTGCGCGTTTAAGAGCCGCGATAAGTGATTCTACGACAACTCGTGGTAAGAACGTAGCTATAACTTCAATTTGTGCTTCATCGCCTTGCTGATCAAGTAGGCTACCAATTTCTTCTCCATCTAAACGATAGTATAAAACTGAATAACCAACACAATAATAGTGGCTTATTTTAGCATCATCTTTGTGTTGAAGGAGCTGTTGCTGTGCCTGTTGAACAGCTTGTAGTTCTAAACGACTTATATCTTCCTCTGTAAAGATGGGCCGATTACGAATATTGATTGTCACGCTTGCTTGTTCTGTTTTCAATGAGCGACCAGCGGCAGCGACACTCACTTTTGCTAAAGGACCATGCTTCTCTTCAAGTTCATGTTTAATTTCATTGATTAAATCTGCCACATACATGACATTATGTATTTGACCATCCACCATGGCGCGTTCTTTATGTTCTTTTACTAAAATGTCTTCCACGTGAAAGCGGTCATTATCTTCTGCTAAAATAATGCCTACTACAGAACGTGTACCGATATCAAGCGCAAATAATTTTGAACTCAATGTACTCGCTTCCTTTCTCGTAATATGTTAATATAATTATATAATTTAGCGAGTTGAAGCGCTAAATTAAAAATGCGTGACATTCTGCGCAACATTGATTATAATGTTGCTAATATCTAAAAATGTAACATACATTTCAGAGTTCTGAAAGTGTCTGTCATGAGGAGAGGAGCAAGAAAGCATGAGCCAAAAAGATTTAGAAAGCTTACGTAGTCAAATTGACGGTTTAAATTTAGAAATTCTTCGTCTAATTAACGAACGAGCAGCAGTAGTTGATGAAATCGGTAAGATTAAAGAAAAACAAGGTGTGCATCGCTATGATCCATTGCGTGAACGACACATGCTTGATCTCATTAAAGAGCACAATCAAGGTCCATTAAACCAAATGACGGTAGATTATATATTTAAGCAAATCTTTAAAACAGCTTTAAAACAACTTGAAGCAGATAAGAAAAAAGAGTTACTTGTATCGCGCAAGAAAAAATCAGAAGATACTGTCATTAATATTAATGGTGAGCTAATCGGACAAGGAAAACCATCTTTCGTATTTGGTCCTTGTGCTGTAGAATCATACGAACAAGTAGCAGCAGTAGCAGAATCTATTAAAGCAAAAGGTGAAAAATTAATTCGTGGTGGTGCTTATAAGCCACGTACTTCTCCGTATGACTTCCAAGGTCTTGGTTTAGAAGGACTTAAAATTTTAAAACGTGTGTCAGAGGAATACGGTTTAGGCGTTATTACGGAAATTGTTACACCAGGTCATTTAGAGGAAGCATTAGACTACATCGATGTTATTCAAATTGGTGCACGTAATATGCAAAACTTCGAATTATTAAAAGCAGCGGGTGCAACAAATAAACCTGTCCTTTTAAAACGAGGCTTAGCAGCGACAATTGATGAATTCATTCACGCAGCAGAATACATTATGTCTAAAGGAAATGAAAACATTATTCTTTGTGAGCGTGGAATTCGTACTTACGAAAAAGCGACACGAAACACATTAGATATTTCTGCTGTACCAATTTTAAAACAAGAAACGCATTTACCAGTATTTGTAGACGTTACGCATTCAACAGGTCGTCGTGATTTACTACTACCATGTGCTAAGGCAGCAATTGCTATTGGAGCTGATGGCGTTATGGCAGAGGTACATCCAGATCCATCTGTAGCACTTTCAGATTCACAACAACAAATGGATATTCCAACATTTGATGCGTTCTACCAAACACTACAAACTTTCATGAAGAACCATGAAATCAATGCTTAACTTCTTTCAGCAAAGCGGGTGTCCAAACACCCGCTGAAATAGAAGAACACAGTTTAAGAACGCCACGTCCTGTGGCAACGGCTGGGTGACCAACATCGGTGCTGTTGTTGCTGCCGCTTCGCTTTCGCACAAAGTACATCTGTTGGCCAAAGCCTTCGCCGGATGTCACGGAGTCGGTTTTTTGCAAGTACAAAGCCGTCCCAGACGCCATTATGCCGGGGCATAATTGATATGTTGATAAACACCGCTTGCTTTAATCGGCAGGCGGTGTTTACTATATAGTGACAAAATAATGTCTAGAAGAGTACTACTTGTACTTGGTTTTTCTTTTCATATACATACTGCTTCTTGAAAAGAATATGAAAATTATCGTATGATAAGGCTATTAAAGGAAAAAGGGAGGCACGTACGATGACTGTTACAATTTATGATGTTGCAAGAGAAGCAAATGTTTCTATGGCAACTGTCTCTCGTGTAGTCAATGGTAATCAAAACGTAAAACCGGCAACACGAAAAAAAGTATTAGAAGTAATTGAACGATTAGAGTATCGTCCAAACGCAGTAGCGCGAGGATTAGCAAGTAAGAAAACAACAACAGTTGGCGTGATTATCCCGGATATTGCAAACAATGTTTATGCGGAGCTGGCACGTGGTGTTGAGGATATTGCAACAATGTATCGGTACAATATTATTTTAGCCAACTCAGACCAACATGAAGATAAAGAGCTTCAGCTACTGGATACAATGCTGGGGAAACAAGTTGACGGTATTGTCATGATGAGTGATGAAGTAACTGAAAAAATGCAACAAACTATGGATCATTCTCCTGTGCCAATTGTACTTGCAGGTTCAGTAGATGAATCACATACAATTGCGACTGTTAATATTGATTATTACCAAGCGGCTTATGAGGCGGTTACATTACTTATTCAAAATGGTCATAAGCGAATCGCTTTCGTAACAGGTCCGCTTTCGTATACTATTAATGGAAAATTCAAACTTGCAGCTTATAAAAAAGCCTTACAAGATGCAGGTTACCCTATAGATGAATCACTAATCGCTGCAGATGAATCGAGCTATGATATGGGCTTAGAGGCGTGGGAAACATTATCCTCACTTGAAAATCCTCCAACTGCTTATTTTGCAGGTAGTGATGAATTAGCAATTGGATTGATTCATGGTGCACAGGATGCAGGAAAAGCTGTACCTGAGGATATCGAAGTAATTAGCTTTGAAAATTCAAAATTAGCTCGCATGGTTCGTCCACAGCTAACAAGTGTCGCGTTACCACTGTACGATATCGGAGCTGTCGCGATGCGCTTGTTGACAAAATTGATGAACAAAGAGCCTGTTGAGGACGAAGCGGTTATTTTACCTCACCGTATTGAACATCGACAATCTGTCAAAAGTAAATAACGATAATTAACACGTAAATCTGTTTAATGGTTTACGTGTTTTTATGTAGACGAATAGTTAACTGGAGGCAAACGAAAAAGCCTCACGATTGACGTGAGGCATATTGTTAAGCGCGGTTCTCATTGCGAATAATATGTAGCGCTTTGGTTAGCATTTGCGCGTTTTTTTCTTCAATTTCAGTCTTTCTAGGGATTGGCTCATATAGTGGATTTGGATCCTCCCAAGTTGGGATAAAAGGCACTGGTGATTCAGGCTGCCAACGATCTAACCATGCTTGAGGTAAGGGTCCTGTCGGTAATTGTTGATCTGTCATTTCAAGCCAAAGCATAGACCATGCGCGAGGCACAACACGCCAAATATCGTAGCCTCCACCACCAACAGCAATCCATTTGCCTCCACAATATTCATGTGCTAATTTATGTGCAAGCTTTGGAATTTCTCTATAAATATTCATTGTTCCATATAAATGAGTTAATGGATCGAAAAAATGTGCATCTGCACCGTTTTGCGTTAGCACAACATCTGGCTTGAAAAATTCAAAGACTTCTCGCATAGCCTTTTCATATATTTCTAGGAAACTCTCATCTTCCGTAAAAGCATCAATTGGAAAATTAAAAGAAGTGCCATAACCCTGTCCATTTCCACGTTCCGTAATATTACCAGTTCCGGGGAAAAGATAACGACCTGTTTCATGAATAGATAGTGTACAAACATCTGGATCTTCATAAAAACTCCATTGCACCCCGTCCCCATGATGGGCATCGGTATCTACATAAAGTACACGAGCATTGTATTTTTCCTGTAAGTAGCGAATGGCTACAGAACTATCGTTGTAAATACAAAAACCTGATGCACGGCCCCGGAAGCCATGATGTAGCCCTCCACCTAGATTGAGGGCGTGCTCGGCCTTTCCTTCCATAACATAATCGACAGCTGTTAACGTTCCACCGACAAGTTGTGCACTTGCTTCATGCATATTTTTAAAAATGGGTGTATCTTCAGTACCGATGCCATAGCTTTCACATTGTGCCTCTGAAAGCTCGCCATGACCTGCTCTTTTAACGATATCAATATATTTTGGATCATGTGCAAGTAAAAGCTCTTCCTCTGTAGCGACACGAGCTGGAACGATATCCAAATCATTAAGAGCATCAATATTCTTTAGCAAATCCATTGTAAGCGTCAAGCGTTTATGATTGAAAGGATGAGTATCTGAAAATTTATATCCGAGTTGCTCTGGCGAGTAAATAAATACTGCTTTTTTCATTGTATTGAAACACCTGGTAAATTTGGCCATAATACATCGAAGCCTTCTTTACGAAGTTCTTCAATCATAGCTAGTGGATTCAGGGTTTTCACTCGGACACTTAATATTTTATTTTGCGTATTTTCAGAGTCAGGATAAACTAAGACACTTTGGACATTTGCATGATGTTTGCTAAAAATTTTTGTGACTTCAAATAATATTCCTGGCGTATCGGCTACACGAATTTCAATTTTCGAGCCAGGTTCAGTGGCACCTGTTAACTCTATATATGTATAGAGTAAATCTGTAGTAGTTACAATCCCAACTAATTTTCCACCAGAGACAATGGGTAAACAGCCTATTTTGGATTCATAAAAAGTAAGAGCTACTTCTTCTACGAAATCAAGTGGATGACCGACAAGTGGATTTTTAATCATAATTTCTTCCACTTTTGCATTAAAAACTGGAGAGTTAGGCTCATCCCGTAATGAGGAAGGTAAAGCCTCTTTAATATCTCTTTCTGTGATAACCCCGAGAACGTGATGTTCCTCATCTACAACTGGCAAATGACGTACTTTTTTCTCACGCATTAATTTCAGTGCTTCAACGACTGTATTTGTCGGAGCCAGTGTGTGAGGCTCATCATTCATAATTTCTTCTACGATCATATACTCATCCCCTTGTGTTGGTTTTAATACATGAAGCGATTTCTAAAACGAAGTCTATCAAATCTTTCCATTGTCTCAGGGGGCACGCGTTTTCCTTCACGTGCCATCAAGCAGTTAGCAGGATGTGATGTAATTTCAGGGTCATCTGTAGCAAAATATTCGAAGTTGGCAGAGCCCATCATTTTCTCCATCATTTTGCGATAATCCCAAACATTTAAACCAGTCCCCTTTAAGTCCCAATGCCAATAATATTCGGTAGTGATAACAAGATAATCTTCCATTTCATCTCCCATAAAAGACACGGCTAGTAGTGCCTTACCAGCACCTGTACCACGATATTCTGGAATGACTTCAATAGCACCTAGCTCAATCATGTTATCAATTCGATCTTCCGACCATCGTTCAAGTGGATCAGGATATAAATAAGTGACGTAGCCTACAATAATATTTTCATTTCGAATAATAATAATTCGTCCTTCAGGAAGCCCTGCAATTTCTATAATGGCTTGCTGTTGTTGCTTTGGAGGTCTAAAAGCAACCAAGCCTTCGTGGAATGAATATGTAGCTAATTTTTCTGGAGGAACAGGTCCTTCCACATACACAGTACCATGCTTTGTTTCCTTTGTGACAGAAAAAAAAGTTCTTTTATGTTCCATGATTACACCACCTGAGTTTAATAATTCCATTATAGCTGATTTCTTGCGGAAAAACGCTACTTATTGCAAAATATACCTGTGTTTTTAGAAAAATGAAAATATTAAGACATTCTTGATAAATTCGTGTAAAATATATGTATATTGCAACTGTTATTCAACAGATGAATGTAGTGTGAATAAGCAATCACTATTTTTATACTACCTAAACTGTTGTATAACAATCGCTGCATAACGTATTTGTCTTTGGACATGGTGGCGGATTTTGAAGGGGGAAAATTCGAAGGGGCAGCAACAACACACGACTGAGTGACCAACATCGTGTTGGCCTAAAGCCTCCGGCGGATGTCACGGAATCGGAAAGGAGTTCTTAGGGGTGTTAGCCTAAAATCATTGCATCCATGCGATAACGGCTAATTGACCTGCATCGGTAAAAACGCCACGTCTTGTGGCATTACCGAAATGACCGACATCGTGTCGGCCCTCGTGTAGGTCTAAGCACAAAGCCGATTCTGGACGCAATAATGCCGAGGCATAATTGATAATTTGCTTACTAATGTACTGAGGCGATAGCAAAGAGAGGGGTAGTTTCATGGGGATGAAAATGTTGGAGAAGTTGAATGCTTTACCGGGGCAATATAATTTGCTTGATTATGAAAAAGCTGCGGCAACACATGATTGGGCAGAGACAGAAAAGGGATTTAGTTGGTATGAAACAGGGCTTGTGAATATGGCATACGAGGCAATTGATCGTCATACGGAAACGCATCGGAAAAACAAAGTTGCACTTTATTTTAATGATGGAAAACGTAAGGAGGCTTATTCTTTCAATGAAATGAAGAAGCTGACAAATAAAGCTGCAAATGTTTTTAAAGCAGCAACAAATTTAGAAAAAGGTGATCGATTATTTATTTTCATGCCACGTTCACCGGAGCTTTATTTTTCTTTATTAGGTGCTTTGAAAATGGGCGTTATCGTAGGCCCATTATTCGAGGCATTTATGGAAGGTGCTGTTTATGACAGACTTGCAGATAGTGAAGCTAAAGTATTAGTAACTACACCAGAGTTACTTGAACGTGTACCTTTAGAAAAACTATCACATTTGCAGCAAGTCTTTTTAGTAGGGTCTGATATAGAGGAAACAACACAAATTTTAGATTTTAATAGGCGCTTGAAAGAAGCATCTTCTCAATTTGACATTGAATGGGTGGACAGAGAGGATGGTATGATTCTTCATTATACGTCTGGATCAACAGGAGCACCAAAGGGAGTATTGCATGTTCATAATGCAATGCTTCAACAATATCAATCAACACAATGGGTATTAGATTTGCGTGAAGACGATATTTACTGGTGTACGGCTGATCCAGGATGGGTGACAGGCACAGCATATGGCATTTTTGGTCCATGGTTAAATGGTGTCACAATGCTAATTGTTGGTGGGCGATTTTCACCACAAGCTTGGTACCAAGCTATTGAGGATTATAGTGTAACAGTTTGGTATAGTGCGCCAACTGCTTTCAGAATGTTAATGGGTGCTGGTAGTGCTATGCTTGAGAACTATGATCTATCTTCGGTACGTCACATTTTATCTGTTGGTGAGCCGTTAAATCCAGAGGTAATTCGTTGGGGGACTGATGAGCTAGGTCACCGTATTCATGATACGTGGTGGATGACAGAAACTGGTGCGCATATGATTTGTAACTATCCTTCTATGGATATTAAGCCAGGTTCAATGGGTAAACCATTACCAGGTATTCATGCGACGATTGTTGATGACGCTGGTAATGAAGTACCGCCTTTTACAATGGGAAATCTAGCAATCCGACGTGGTTGGCCAGCGATGATGCGTCAAATTTGGGGGAATCCAGAGCGTTATGAATCCTATTTCTTAAAAGGTGAATGGTACGTGACTGGGGACTCTGCATATATGGATGATGATGGTTACTTCTGGTTCCAAGGGCGTGTAGATGATGTTATTATGACAGCTGGTGAGCGGGTAGGTCCTTTCGAGGTAGAAAGTAAGCTACTAGAGCATCCTGATATCGTCGAGGCAGGGGTGATTGGGAAACCAGATCCTGTACGAGGTGAAATTATTAAAGCGTTTGTATCTTTACGTGAGGGTGTAGAACCTTCAGATGCATTGACTGAGGATATTCGTAATTTTGTTAAGAGGGGCTTATCTGCACATGCAGCACCTCGTGAAATCGAATTTAAGGATAAGCTACCAAAAACACGCAGTGGTAAGATCATGCGTCGAGTGTTAAAGGCGTGGGAGTTAAATTTACCAACAGGTGATTTATCTACGATGGAAGATTAATTTTGTAATATAAGAAGCAGGAATTTATTCGGTCGACGAACAATTCCTGCTTTCTTTTTGAAAAAGTATAACTTCATTCAACGGGATATTTACTTCTGTTTTAGTTAGTTACTAATAATAGTAGAAAAGAGTATACAAAAAAATGCATAATAAAACATCTCCTTTTAAGTAGAAAAATACCTTGCTCGATATTAGAGAAATTAGTTTCCACATTTTATACCTTCTAGGAGAACCTGCAGCGAAGCGTCAGCAACAAAGCGCCTAGTCGGAACGGAAATCAACCTCATGTTATGATGATAATCGGTAAAAATTTAGAAAAGTTTAAATATAAATAAAAATTCAGTTGACTTAATAAATATGCAGACGTATACTAATTTTAACTTATTTCAGAGGTGAGTGCATTGAAAGTAGGAATTGTTGGTGCAACCGGGTATGGTGGATTAGAGCTTATTCGATTTTTACATAATCATAAAGCGGTAGAGCGGATCGATTTATTCACATCCTCAGAAGAAGGTGTCATTTTTTCATCTAAGTTTGGTCATCTCGTTCATATAGCCGATACGCCTTTACAAAAAATTGATTATGGGGCTTTAGAGAAATTTGATGTTGTTTTTACAAGTACGCCTTCAGGGGTGACAAGTGAGCTATTACCTCCGCTGGTAGGGAAAGGTCCTAAATTAATAGACTTGTCTGGTGACTTTCGTTTACAAGATCCAGCGAGCTATGAAGCGTGGTACGGTAAAAAAGCGGCACCATTGGAAATCATTCACCAAAGTGTATATGGCTTAACCGAATGGAATGCAGACAATGTTCAACATGCTTCTCTTGTCGCAAATCCAGGGTGTTACCCAACAGCGGTATTACTTTCGTTGTTACCGTTGCTAAAAGAAAGATTGATTGATTCTAGCTTTTTAGTGATTGATGCAAAGAGTGGGATTTCAGGAGCCGGAAATAAACCATCGCAAACAACGCATTTTAGCGAGGCGAATGAAAGTTTATCAATCTATAAAACGAATGAACATCAGCATATACCAGAAATTGAGCAGGCCATTTCAATGTTTACAGGGGTCGATGCAACTATTACTTTTAATACGCATTTAGTGCCAATGACTAGAGGGATTTTATCTACCTCATATGCACCTGTTATGCCTGGTGTTACAGAAGAGCAGCTAGTAGCTTGTTTACAGAGTGCTTATGAAAAGCATCCATTTGTAAGGATTGTTACAGATGTAAATAGCTTAGGAACAAACCGTATTAAAGGTTCGAACTATTGTGATATTTTCGTGAAGGTAGATAGCCGTACGAATCGTGCCACGATCGTTGGCGTCATCGATAATTTAGTCAAAGGGGCTGCTGGGCAAGCCATTCAAAATATGAACGTTCAATTTGATTTACCACAAATTACAGGATTAGATGTCGTTCCATTCTTTATTTAACTTCTTTCAGAAAAATGTTTTATGTAGTTTAAAGCATAGCGTCACTTCAAATGTTTCTTATTTCTTATGTCGAGGATAATGATTAACTAAGGAGGAAAGATTTTATGACATTAATAGCATCCGCAAGTATGATGAAAAAATTATCAAGTAAAAATATTGTTTCACCAAAGGGCTTTAAAGCTGCGGGTTTACACTGTGGTTTAAAGCATAAGAAAAAGGATTTAGCTGTATTAGTCAGTGAAGTACCGGCGAGTGTAGCAGGTGTATTTACAACGAATGCTGTGCAGGCAGCACCATTAAAAGTAACGAAAGAAGTTGTGTACACAACGAAAAAAATGCAGGCGATGATTGTCAACTCCGGAAATGCTAATGCATGTACAGGAAAGCAAGGGGCGAAGGATGCACAGACAATGCAATTCCTAGTGGCAGAAAAGCTTGGAATTGAGGCGAATTTAGTAGGTGTTTGCTCAACGGGTGTCATCGGTGAAATTATGAATATGGAGCCAGTAGCAAATGGGATTAATCAGTTAGAACCAAAGGATAATTTAGAAAGTGCGATTGATTTTGCACAAGCGATATTAACAACAGATACTGTTATGAAAAACACAAGTTACAGTACTGTTGTTGATGGCAAGGAGGTTATTATCGCTGGTGTTGCAAAAGGTTCAGGTATGATTGAACCAAATATGGCGACAATGCTAGGTTTTATTACGACAGATGCAAATATTGAATCAGATATTCTACAGGCTACTTTATCTGATATAACAAATATGACTTTTAATGCAATTACAGTGGATGGGGATACATCTACAAATGACACAGTAGTTGTGATGGCAAACGGCTTAGCAGGAAATGAAGCTTTAACCCCTGGCCATCCGGATTGGCAAAATTTCTACTATACATTGAAAACAGTAGCTGAAGACTTAGCGAAAATGATTGCCAAAGACGGTGAGGGTGCAACGAAGCTAATTGAGGTTGAAGTCGAAGGGGCAATTTCGGATGAAGAAGGACGTAAAATTGCTAAAACAGTCGTTGGTTCACCGCTTGTGAAAACGGCAGTATTTGGCTGTGATGCAAACTGGGGACGTATTATTGCTGCTGTAGGTTATAGTGGCGCAACGGTTGACCCAGAAAAAATTACGATCCAAATTGGCGGTGTAACTATGGTCGAAAACGGTGAGCCAGTTCCATTCTCAGAGGATGAGTTAATTCAAATTTTAAAAATGCATGAAGTGAAAATTTATGTGTCACTTGGTATTGGGGAAGGCAAGGGACACGCTTGGGGATGTGATCTAACTTATGACTACGTTCAAATCAATGCCTCGTATCGCTCGTAAACGAATGGTCATTAAGCTAGGGGGGAGTACGCTAGAAGGCTTAAATGAATCGTTTTTTGAGAACTTTAAAAAACTTCAAGAGAGCGGAGTAGAGCTTATTATTACCCATGGTGGTGGCCCAGCTATTAACCGTGAACTTGCGGAGCGTGGAATAGAATCACATGCTTTAAACGGTATTCGTGTAACGAGCGAAGCTGCAATTGATATTGTACAGTCAACGTTAATAGGAAAGGTCAATCCAGTGCTTGTTCATGAATTAACAACGGCTGGCATAGCTGCAATTGGCTTAAACGGATTTGATAATCAGTTGCTTGTAGCCGATTATCTAGACAAAAATGTATTCGGTTTTGTTGGTGAAGTAAAGACCGTCAATACATCTTTGCTAGAAGCATTAATAAATGAAGGGGTAGTACCAGTTATTGCTTGCGTAGGTGCAGATGTACATGGCCAGGCATTGAATATTAATGGAGATACGGTAGCAAGTGAAATAGCACTAGCTTTAGAGGCAGATAGCTTATTGCTTGTAACGGATGTAAGTGGTATTCGAATTAACGATGAATATCAATCGAAAGTAATACCTTCCTTCATCAATCAATGGATTGAGGAGGGGCATATTTATGGCGGGATGATACCTAAAGTTCAAGGAGCTCTCGAATGCTTAAATGCAGGTATCCCATCCGTGCAAATTGTTGGGGAATCCTTAGTAGGTACGACGATTTTATCCCATTTGAACTAAACGCCCGTAAAAGCCCGAGGTTGGTGAAGACGAAAATCAATGGGAGAAGAATAAATCCACACCAATGAAAGTTATTCTTCATTATGGTAGGAATGGCCGTTCTAATGGCATAGAGGTAGCAATATAGTTGAGTAAGAATAAAGATTTTAGCTATGAATTAAAGTAGGGGTGATAAGATGAGTGCTTTATTTGGAAACTATGGTAAACGCCGTGCACAAATTGTCAAAGGACAAGGAACGATTGTTGAAGATGCTGCTGGGAAAAAATATTTAGATTTTACAAGCGGAATCGCTGTAGTAAGTCTTGGTCATGCACATCCTGCGATTGTGGAGGCTATTCATGATCAAAGTAAAAAGCTTTGGCATATTTCTAATTTATTTGATATTCCTGGTCAGGAGAAGGTTGCACAAAAATTAATAGCTGATACACATTTTTCTTATGCATTTTTCTGTAATAGTGGTGCGGAAGCAAATGAAGCGGCCATCAAGCTTGCGCGTAAGCATACAGGGAAAAATCATATTATTACTTTCGAGAAGTCCTTTCATGGCCGAACTTTTGGGGCGATGTCTGCAACAGGTCAGGGCAAGGTACATAATGGCTTCGGACCACTTGTTGAAAAATTTACAATTCTTCCTTTTAATGATGTGGCAGCGCTTGAAGCAACGATTGACGATTCTGTCGCGGCAATTATGTTGGAGATGATTCAAGGTGAGGGCGGCGTTAACAGTGTATCACCAGAGTTCGCAGCAGCAATAGCTAAAGCTTGTGACGACAAAGGAATATTACTAATGATCGATGAGGTTCAAACGGGTATTGGACGAACAGGAACAAAATATGCTTTTGAGCAAACGATTTTAAAGCCACATATTGTGACGTTGGCAAAAGGGCTAGGTGGGGGCTTTCCGGTCGGTAGTATGCTTGGGACAGCAGAGCTATATAATACATTTAGTCCTGGCACACATGGGACAACATTTGGTGGGAACCCACTTGCAATGAGTGTTGCTGAAACCGTGCTTGATCATGTCTTTGAGCCTGTATTTTTACAAAATGTACAGGAGCTATCAACATATTTTGTGAAGCAGTTGAAAGCGAACCTCCCTTCTACGTATACCGTACAGGGCCAAGGCTTACTTCTAGGCATTGGTTGTGGTGATACCGAGGTAGCCTCGTATATAACTGCTGCAGAGGAAAATGGCTTATTATTAGTAGGTGCAGGGCCAAATGTTATTCGTTTATTACCTCCATTAACCGTGTCAAAAGCAGAAATCGATGAAGCAATTGCGATTTTAAAAACGATACTGTTATAGGATCTGAACAATTATATACGATAAAAAATCTGCTAGACTTCTTTGCAAGAAATCTAGCAGATTTTTAAGTTCTTTCAGCGGGTGTCCGGAATCAAATGTGATCCGTAACTTTTGGGTAGTGTAGTAAAATCTTATCCCGTATTAACGGGCAGTAATTTATCTGTATCAAAAGAGAAGTGTCAGGTCCTCCCACTTTGAATTCAATGAGAGCAAAGAAATTAGGAGAGGCTAACTGCCCGTAAAAACCCGATTGGTGAAGACTAATAATCAGTGGGGTAAAG
>Ga0102589_1001769_pt1 | contig 27335 bp, 24 predicted proteins | sample AraplaMF_Col_mLB_FD_76858 | JGI IMG/M metagenome (GOLD analysis project Ga0102589, IMG submission 76858) | Arabidopsis root microbial communities from the University of North Carolina, USA - plate scrape MF_Col_mLB | ecosystem: Host-associated > Plants > Roots > Endosphere | place: USA... | reverse complement strand
CGAGCTCGCCATTGTTGCGCAGCTGGAAGCGGATCTGCTCGCCGCGGCGCACCTCGATCCGGTCGGGGATGAAGGACATCTTGCCGTCGCGCTCAGCCATCGACACCGCGATGATGCGGGCCGGCTTCTTGGGATCGCCGGGCTTGCCATAGGCGGTCTCCTCGCCATGACCGTGGCCGGCTGCGCCGGGTCCCGCCAGGGCGGAGCCGGCGGAGAAGATAACTGCGATTGCGGCGAGCTTGAATGCTGTGGTCATGAGGCTCTCCTGATCGAGGTCAGTGGTTGGAGTGCGAATTCTTGGCGGCAGGCCGTGGCTTGCCGTCGGGTCCGAGGCTCGGCTTGCGCGGGTCCTTGACCCGCCATTCGCTCGCCTCGATGCCGCTGTCCGGCGAAGCTCCTCGGGGCGCCTCGGCAAGCTTCTGGCCCTTGTATTCGAAGGCGACGGTGCCTTCCGGATGCTTGAACCAGCCGGGGTCCTTGTAGTCGTTCCTGGCGAGCCCCTCACGGACCTTCACCACCGAGAACATGCCGCCCATTTCGACCGGGCCGAACTGGGCGAAGCCGGTCATCATCGGCAAGGTGTTCTCCGGCAGCGGCATCTCCATCGAGCCCATCTCACCCATGCCGTTCGAGCCCATCGGCATGTAGCCCGGCGCGATCCTGGCGATGCGCTTGGCCAGGTCCTTCTTGCCGACGCCGATATAGGTCTTCACCGAATGGCCCATGGCGTTCATCGTATGGTGCGATTTGTGGCAATGGATCGCCCAGTCGCCAGGCTCGTCGGCGACGAAGTCGAAGGCGCGCATCTGGCCGACGGCGCAGTCGATCGAGACCTCGTCCCAGGCCGCCGCCGGATCGACCCAGCCACCATCGGTGCAGGAGACCTTGAACTCGTAGCCGTGCATGTGGATCGGGTGGTTGGTCATGGTCAGGTTGCCGAAACGGATCCGGACCTTGTCGTTCTTAGCCACGACGAACGGGTCGATGCCGGGGAACACCCGGCTGTTCCAGCACCAGAGGTTGAAGTCGAGCATGGTGTTGACCTTCGGCACATAGGAGCCGGCCTCGATGTCGAAGGCGTTGAGCAGGAAGACGAAGTCGCGGTCGACGCGGCGGAAGGCCGGGTCCTTCGGATGGACGACGAAGAAGCCCATCATCCCCATCGCCATCTGGACCATCTCGTCCGAATGCGGGTGGTACATATAGGTGCCCGAGCGCCTGAGCTGGAATTCGTAGACGAAGGTCTTGCCGGGCGGGATATGCGGCTGCGTCAGGCCGCCGACCCCGTCCATGCCGTTGGGCAGGCGCTGGCCGTGCCAGTGCACCGCCGTGTTCTCCGGCAGCTTGTTGGTGACGTAGATGCGGACCTTGTCGCCCTCGACCGCCTCGATGGTCGGCCCCGGCGACTGGCCGTTATAGCCCCAGAGATAGGCCTTCATGCCGGGCGCGAGCTCGCGCACCACCGGCTCGGCGACGAGATGGAACTCCTTCCAGTCGCCATTCATCCGCCAGGGCAGCGACCAGCCGTTCAGCGTCGCGACCGGCTGGTAATCCGGCCCTGTCGTCGGCACCAACGGTGCCTGCGTCGTCGCGTCCGCCATGGTCGGGGCCTCCGGCACGGCGGCGAAAGCCGTGCGCCCGGAGACGGCGCTCGCTCCGGCCAGAACGAGGCCCGACGAACCGATGAAGCCTCTGCGCGATAGCGTGGTCATCGTCTGTTCCCTCCGCCCGTTCAGTGTCCGCCGCCACCGGCGTCGCCGCCGCCCGCGGCCGCGACGGTGGCCGAGCCGCCGCCTCCGCTGCCGCCGCCGATCAGCGCGTGCTTGAAGTCGGTATGGGCGATCCAGAAATCGCGCCGGGCATTGATCGCCGCGACATTGGAGAGGATGCGGCTGCGGGCATCGGTGATGAGCTGGGTCACGTCGGTCAGCATGCCGTTATAGTGCAGCAGAGACTCGTCCTGGATGATCTTGCGCAGCGGCAGGACGTTGGTCTGGTACTGCCGGGTGATGTCGTAATTGGCGCGGTAGGCGGTATAGGCCTCGCGCGCTTCGGAGCGGGCGTTGACCGCCTTCTCCGCCAGCCTGTTGGCGGCCTGCATGTAGGTCTGCTCGGCGAGCGTCACCTTGGACTGGCCGAAATCGTAGATCGGGATATCGATCTCCAGCTCCAGCGTCCGGCTGCGCCGGGCTTCGCGCTCGACATGGCCCTCCGCGTCGATGCTGCGGCCGCGGTCATAGGTGCGGCGTCCGAGCAGGTCGATGTCGTTGACGAAGCGCGTCGCATTGGCGAGGCCGAGCGACTTCGCCAGCGTGTCGAGCTCGGCCCGCGCAATCTGGATGTCGACGCGCTTGCGCAGCGCCTCGGCCTCGATCGCCTTGACCGATTGCAGCCGCGGCAGCGGCGGCAAGCTGCCGAGCCGGAATTTCAGGTCGTTACCCCAGAGCCCGAGCTGACGAATGAGCCGCTCGCGCTCCTGGCTCTGCTGCTGGCGCGCCTGGGCGAGCTGGACGGTCAATTCGGCTTCGAAGGCGAATTCGCGCGCCTGGTCGATCTTGTTGACGCCGCCGGATTCACCGAGCCGCTTGAACAGCTCGGAAGCGGCATCCGCGGAGGCCTTGGCCTCCTGGTAGAAGGCGACCTGCGCATTGGCGGCAACGGCGCGATAATATTGGCGGCGGGCGTCGGCGGCGAGCCGCAGCACCGCCTCGACCGCCCGCAATTGCGCGGTCCTGAAGCGATCGCCGGCGATCTCGGCCCTGGCCGGCAAGGTGATGAGTGCTAGCAGGCTGCCGACGATCTGGCGCTCGATCTCGACCTCGAAGCGGCCGGAGAGCCTGGAGATGCCGAAGCGCGGATTGGGCGGCAGGCTGGCGGCGACCATCTGCGCCTCGGCGATGCCGAGTTCGTTGAAGGCAGCCTGCAGCCCGCGATTGCTGAGCAGCGCGATCTGGACGGCCGTATCGGCCGTCAGCGGCTTGCGCAGCAGCTGGTCGACTCGCGCCTTCGCTGTGAGCGCTATCCTGTCGTCGCCGATCTTGACGACCTCCTTGCCGATCTCGGCATAGGCCGCAGCCTGGATCGGCGCCATGCCGCCATCGGGAGAGAAGCCGGCGCAACCGCCGAGCAGCGCCGCCGTGCCGGCGAGCAGGCCCCAGCGCAGCAAGCGGCGGGCATTCGGCACAGTCGGAGCGATCAAGGCTGGCCTTTCGCGTGGTGGAGCAAACAAAGCGATCGGTCGGACAGGCAGCGTCATGATTTCGGCCCGACCTTTTGGTTGAGCTCGCGCCAATCCTTCGGCGCGGTCGGGCGGAAACTGGCGGCCCCGGCCGTCACGCTACGATAGCCGACAGCCGGAACCCGGGCGTTCGGATCGGCCGGCCGCGCCAGATGGTCTGGGACCGTGGCGGCGCAGGCGCCGAGCGCCAAACCAACCGCCATCAGCAACGGCACCTTCACCAACGTCACGATTCGGCATCCCTTGTTTCGATGCGACAGGGGTAGCAGCGGCCTTCCGTGGGCGTCCGTTACAAATTGTTTCAAAGCGACGCGGGCAGCCGGGCCGCGAGCACGCTATTGTGCCGGCGATGAGATGACAGGAGCCCGCTCGCGGGAACACGGACATTCCGACCGAAGCACAGCCAGAAATGGATCCGGCTCCTGCCGCGACGACCGCCGACGACCACGGCCATATCCTGGTGGTCGACGACGATCCGCAGATCAGGCTGCTGGTCGCGCGCTTCCTGCAGCGGCACGGCTATCAGGTCACCGGCGCGCCGGATGGACGCGCCATGCTGGAGGCGCTGGCGCACAGCGCCATCGACCTGATCGTGCTCGACCTGATGCTGCCCGGTCGCTCCGGCGTCGAGCTCTGCCGCGAGGTGCGCGCGACCTCGCAGGTGCCGATCGTGATGCTGACCGCCCGGACCGAGGAGAGCGACCGCATCACCGGCCTGGAGGGCGGGGCCGACGACTACGTCACCAAGCCGTTCAGCCCGCGCGAATTGCTGGCGCGGATCCGGGCGCTGCTGCGCCGGGTCAGGGCTGGGCAGGGTGCCACTGCCGCGCAGGCGAGCGCGATCGTGAGCTTCGACGGCTGGCTCATGGATCTGCGGCGGCGCGAGCTGCAATCGCCGGCGGGGACGCTGATCGACCTCTCGACCGGCGAGTTCGACCTGCTCGTCGCCTTCGTCGAGCACGCCAACCGGGTGCTGTCGCGCGAGGCACTGATGCAGTTCGCCAAGGCGCGGATGAGCGACGATCCGTTCGACCGCACCATCGACGTCCAGATCAGCCGCTTGCGCCGCAAGCTCGAGGCCGACAGCCGAGGTGGGCAGTTGATCAAGACGGTCCGCGGCGCCGGCTACCTGTTCGCCTCGCAGATCGATCATCAGCGAGGGCAACCCGCTTGACGAAACTCGCCAAGCGGCTCTGGCCCGATACCGTCGCCAGCCGCGCCATCCTGATCCTGGTTGCGGCGCTGCTCGCCTTCCATCTGCTCGGCTACTGGGCCTATCGCGTCGGCGTCGAGAACCTGGCGACGGCGGGCCAGGATCGCGGCCTTGCCGAGCGCATCGTCTCGATCAAGCGGGCGATCGCCAGCCTGCCGCAGGCGCCGGAGCGCGACCGCGTCGCGCATGATCTGTCGAGCGCCAGCCTCGAAGTGCATTGGAGCAAGGTCAGCCTCGTCCTCGGCACGGCTCCGATGACCGAGCGGACCCGGGCGATGGAAGCGCGGCTCAAGGAACTCGCGCCGGAACTGGCGGCGGAATCCTTCCGCGTCGGTTTCGCCGATGACGGTGCGCTCGCTGCCGGCGAGGCCAATGCCTACAAGCATGTGATGCTGGTCTCGGTCCGGCTCGACGACGGCTCCTGGGTGAACTTCTCATCCTCCGCGCTCGGTGCCTCGCAGCATCTCGATTGGGGTCTGACCGCGATCATGATCTGCTTCGCCGTCGCCATCGTCGTGGTCGCGCTCCTGCTGCTGCGCTGGGCGACGCGGCCTCTGCGCGATCTCGCGGAGGCGGCCGAGCGCTTCAGCCTCGACCAAGCCCCGCAGCCCCTTCCCGAAACCGGGCCGGTCGAGGTGCGCTGGGCCGCTCGCGCCTTCAACACGATGCGGGAGCGCATCCGCAACCTCGTCACCGAGCGGATGCAGGCGATGGCAGCGGTCTCGCACGACCTGCGCACGCCGATCACGCGCCTGCGGCTCCGCTCCGAATTCCTGGAGGACGATGCGACACGCACCCTGATCGACGCCGATCTCGGCGAGATGGAGGCGATGATCGACTCGACCCTCGACTATCTGCGTGGCGGCACCTCGAGCGAGCCGCTGCGCCCGGTCGATCTCGCCTCGGTGATCGAGACGATCGTCGACGAGCATGTCGACCAGGGGCACCGCGTCTCACTGGTCGGACTGAACTCGGCTCCGGTGCAAGGCAGGGTCCTTTCCCTGAAGCGCGCGGCGTCCAACATCATCGGCAACGCGATAAAGTACGGTCAGACCGCGAAGGTCACCATCACCGACGCCGGCGACAGCTTCGCCGTCCTCGTCGAGGATGAGGGGCCGGGCATTGCCGAGATCGACCGGGAGCGGGTGTTCCACCCCTTCGTTCGCCTGGAGGAATCGCGCGGCCGCCAGACCGGCGGCTCGGGGCTCGGCCTGACGATCGCGCTCGCCATCGCCCGCTCGCATGACGGCTCGATCGCGCTGGAGAACCGGGCCAAGGGCGGGCTGCGCGTCACGCTCTCCCTGCCGAAGCTGGAGCGCTCATAGCCGCATGCCACCGTCCACAGCGATCTCGGCGCCGTTGATGTAGCTGCCCTCGGGCGAGCAGAGCAGCAAAGCTGTACCGGCGCAGTCTTCGGCGCGGCCGAGCCTGCCGAGCGGAATGCGCGCGAGAACCTGTTCCTCCCGTCCGGGTTGGGCCAGGACGGCGCGGTTGCGATCGGTCAGGATCGCCCCGGGCTGGATGATGTTGCAGGTGACATCAGGTGCGCGCAGGGTCCGCGCCAGATTGAGGATCATGTTGGTCTGCGCTGCCTTGGTCGCCGCGTAATAGAAATGCGTCGGATTGGGGCGCGCCTCCTGTACGCTGCCGATCGCGATGACCCGGCCGAAACCGCGCGCCAGCATGCCCGGCAGGAAGGCCTGCAGCAGCCGCAGCGTCGCATGGAGATTGATCTCGGTTTGCGCAGCCATCGCGGCCTCCGAGACCGCATCCCAGGTTTCGAGCGTTTCGACAGAGGCGCAGAGCACGAGGATGTCGGGCTCGGTGCCGTTCGCCGTCAACTCCGCCGCCATCGAGGAAGGAGCCGCAGCCTCGGCGAGATCGGCGATCAGGGGGGAGGCCGCGAGATCTCTCGCCTGCATATCGGCAACTGCCGCGGAAGCCGCCGCGTCATCGCGATCATGGATGATCGCATGCACGCCGGCCTCGGCGAGCCGCGTCGCGATCGCAAGGCCGATACCGCGCGCCGCACCGGTGACGAGAGCGACGCGCCCTGAAAGCGGCCCCGCCATCAGCCGAGCAGCGGCTTCACGCGGGCGACGGCATCGTCCATCGCCTGCTGCGGCGGCTTGCGGCCGAGCACGGCGGCTTGCGTTTCCTCGACGAAGATATCGTGGGCGCGGGCCTGCTCGTCAAAGGCCGGCAAATGGATGCGCGAGGCCTTAAGCGCTGCGGCCTCGTCGGCGGCGTAAGGCATCGCCGCCTTCAGCGTCTCGTCGGCATAGGTCGAGATCCGGGTCGGGCCGTTACCGTTGAGCGCCATCGCCGTGGTGCCGGCCTTCGACGACAAGGCGCGGATGAATTCCCAGGCGAGCGGCTTCTGCTTGGCGTTCTTCGGGATCATCAGCGACCAGAACTCGACCGTCGGCTCGAACGCCATCTTGCCTGCGAGATCGGCGGCCATTGGCGGCAGCAGCGACTTGAAGCGCCCGCCATACTTGCCCTTGGCCGGATCATTGTAGGAGACCAGCCGAGCGAACGGATTGATCGTCATCGCTGCCCTGCCCTGCTGCATCCAGGTGGTGATCTCCTCATTGTTCACCGTGGCGAAGTTCCGCGGCAGCACGCCCGTCTTGTAGAGATCGGCGAGGATGGCCAGCGCCTTGACCATCGCCGGCTCGTTGGCGGTGAGCTTGCCGTCGGCGGTCATGTAGTCGCCGCCGAGGCAGCGCGAGACCGTCAGGAAATTCGAGGCGAAGACGGCGGTGAAGGCGAGGCCGTGGACCTGCGTGCCGTCCTCGCGCTTGAAGGTGAGCTTGCGCGCAACCTCGACCAGTTCCTCGAAGGTGGTCGGCAGCTTGGTGATGCCGCGCTCTTCCAGCAGCGCCTCGTTGTAGATCAGCGCATTGGTGGCGTGGCGGACCGGGATGCCGTGCAGGGCGCCATCGACCTTGAGCGGTGCGATCAGGCCGGGCGCAAAATCGTCGACGGCCTCGATCGGCGCATCCTTCATGAACGCATCGAGCGGCTCGAACAGCTTGAGATTGCGCGGCACGGCGCGGCCATTGACGAGATAGGCGACGTCGATCGTGGTCTCCGCCAGCGAAGCCTCGCGCAGCAGGCGCTCATGCACGGCGTTGACGTCGCCGAAGGTGACCCAGTTCAGGTTCGCCCCGTTCGCCTTGCGGAAGGCCTCCGTCGCATCGCCGCCAGGCCCTGTCGTGGCGGCGGTCTGGTGGACGCGATGGCCGAGGGCTGTGAGTGTCTTTGCCTGGGCGAAGGCGCGACCGGGCAGGACAGATGCGGCCACGGCCGCACCGGCGAGAGCGCCGAAGCGGCGGCGCGAGATCGGAAAGGTCATGGCATCTCCTCCGGGCTTTTCCCGCCTTGCGGTCAGGCCGGCAGCAGCGGCTGCACGCGCTTGACCAGCGAGGCCATCGCCTCCTCCGGCGTCTTCATGCCGAGCACCGCGGCCTCCGCCTCCTCCTTGAAAAGGTCGCCGGCGCGGGCCGCCTCGTCGAAGGCCGGCAGCGGCACGCGCGCCACCTTGAGCACCTTCAGCTCCTCGGCGGCATAGGGCACCGTTCCGGCGAAGCTCTGGTCGGCATAGGTCGAGGCGCGCACCGGACCGTTGCCGTTGAGCGCGGCCTTCAGCGTCGCCTCCTTCGAGGCCATCGCCTTGATGAAGCTCCAGGCGAGATCCTTGCGCTTGGCGTTCTTCGGGATGACCATGCCCCAGAACTCGACCTTGGCCGGAGCGGCATCGTACTTGCCAGCCAGCGTCTTCGAGGCCGGCACGGCGATCGTCTTGATCTTGCCGGAGAATTTCGACTTCTGCGGATCGTTGTAGATGCGGTTGCGGCCCATGCTCTGCAGGCTCATCGCCGCCCTGCCCTGCTGCATCCAGACATTGACGTCCTCGGGCGACAGCGTCGCGAAATTGCGCGGGAAGGCGTTGGCCTGGAAGAGCGCGCGCAGAGTCCGGATCGCGGTCAGCATCGGCGGCTGATCGGCAGCGCATTTGAAATCGGGCGTGATGAACTCGCCGTCCCAGGCGCGGGCGAGGTCGATCACATTGGGATAGGTCACGCCCGGCGTGCACAGGCCGACGACCTGCGTGCCGTCGGCGCGGCGATAGCTGCAGGCCTTGGCGATCTCGATCATCTCCTCGATCGTCGCGGGGGGCTTGGCGAACCCCTTCTCGGCCAGGATCTCCTCATTGTAGTGCAGGCCGGAGGAGGCATGGCGGAACGGCACGGCGAGCTGCCTGCCGCCGACATTCATGCCCTGCATCAGCCCGGGGAAAATGTCGGCGAGGTCCTCGACCGGATCCTTCCTGAGGTAGTCGTCGAGCGGCTCGAACAGGCTGGCGGCGCGCGGCACCACCTGCGTGTTGACGACGAAGCCGACATCGACCGAGGTCTCGCCGAGGCTCGCCTCGCGGAAGAGCCTCTCCTGCAACGGACCGCTATCGAAGGTCGTCCACTGGACGCTGACGCCGTTCTTCGCGGCCCAGTCCTTGGTGATGTCGCCGCCCTGCGCACCGGTCGCGACCGTCTGCATGACGCGATGGGTGAAGACGTTGAACGGCCCGCTTTGCTGCCCACGGGCGCCTCCGGCGCCTAGCGCCGTGAAGCTCAGCCCAAGAATGCCGGCGCCGAACTGCCTACGGTTCAGTCCCGTCTCCGTGCCCATGCCTGTCCTCCCGATGGTTCGCGAGTTCCGCGATGGCGGCTTCAGCCGCTTCGAAATGCTTGTTCATGGCGGCGAAAGCCGCGGCCGGATCGCCGGCGCGGATCGCCTCGACAACGCGGACATGCCGCTCAAAAGTGCGGCGCCAGTCGTCCTTGGTGCGCTTCCCGCGCGAATTGAAGATTTCCATGACCTCGCGGATCACCGGCCTGAGACCCCTGATCTGGAAGTCGAGCAGGCGGTTGCCGGAAGAGGCCGCGATCGCTTCGTGGAAGTCGAGATCGGCCTCGATCCAGCGCGGCACATGGCCGAGCGCGTCTTCCATGCGGGCGAGGATCAGATCGAGCTTCTCGATATCCTCGGCCGAGCGGCGGGAGGCGCTATGGGCCGCGATCGGCGGCTCGAGGATGCGGCGCAATTCCACCGCCTCGGTCAGGCCGTTCGGGCGGCCACGCACGGCGAAACGATAGAAGCGGTCGAGCGGGGCGGCGTCGAGTGCCTGCACCCGCGTCGGCTTGCCCTGCTGGATATGGACGACGCCCATCGCCGCGAGCTGGCGGATCGCCTCGCGAGCGATCGGCTTGCTGACGCCAAAGGAGGCGGCGATGCGCGCCTCTGACGGCAAGGCGTCGCCGGGCTTCAACCTGCCGTCCTGGATCGCCTGGGTGATACGCTGGATCACGGCGTCGCCCAACCGCATCGGCACGACGTCGCCGCCCGCGAATGGGTCGGCCCCGTCAAGCAGGGATGAAGCGGCCTTGCTCATCGATCACCTCCGTCGCGGGATCATTGACAGATGGCACTCAGCTTGGCAACTGTTCAACCTATCAGATAAGTTGAACAGCCGAAGGGCACCGCTTCATGTCGGCCAGCCGCATCGCGAAGATCACCACGCATCCGCTGCGGGCGACCCTGCCCAAGGTCCAGCGAACCTCGCAGGGCGACTATCCGGCGATCGAGATCGTCGTGATCGAAGTCGAGACTGATGATGGCACCGTCGGTTTCGGCGAGGGGCTCTGCCGCCGCGGCGCTGCCGGCTATGCCCGCTTCATCGAGGAAGCGCTGGTGCCGCGCTTGATCGGGCATGATGCCGCCGACCGGCGCGCGCTCTGGAAGGCGATGCGCGCCGCGCTGTCGGGACGTCCCGGCGGCCAGGTCGTCGAGGCGATCGCGGCGGTCGACATCGCGCTCTGGGACATCGCCGGCAAGCAGGCCGGCCAGCCGATCCACCATTTGCTCGGCGGCATGGGACGCAGCGAGGTCGCGGCCTATGCCTCCTCGATCAATTGGCTCGACGATGCGACCGTCGAGGCCGAGGTCGCCGCCGTGCTGAAGGCCGGCTTCCGCGAGATCAAGGTCAAGCTCGGCCATCCGCTGCGCGATGCGATCGCCCGCGCGAAGCTCGTCCGCAAGCTCGCCGGCGACGACATCGCCCTCTACGTCGACGCGAACTGGGCCTATGACGTCGACGACGCGCTGATCGTCGGGCGGGCGCTGGCCGATCTCGGCTATGGCTTCTTCGAAGAGCCGATCGCGCCGCAGGATCGCGAGGGCTATCGCCGCCTCGCCCAGCATCTGCCGATCAGGCTCGCTGCCGGCGAGAGCGACTTCGTCGCCAGCGATGCGCTGATCTCGCTGCAGGATCGCTCGCTCGGGCTGATCCAGCCTGACGTGACTCGCTCGGGCGGCATCAGCGAGACCTGGCGCATCTGCGAGCTCGCCGCCGCCTTCAACACGGCCTACGCCCCGCATGTCGGCTGGTCCGGCGCGATCTGCGTCGCCGCCAGCCTGCAGCTTGCCGCCGCGGCCGAGACCTTCCGCACCTTCGAGTGCATGGTCTACCAGAACCCGCTGCGCGACGCCTTCACCCGTCCGATCGTCGGCGAGGGCTCGCAGCTCACCGACGGCAAGCTTGCTGTTCCGCAAGGGCCGGGGCTCGGCATCGAGATCGATCGCGACGCGCTGGCGCGCTTCAGGGTCGCCTGATGAGCGCCCGCACGCCCCTCTCCGCCATCGCGCTGGTCTCGCCGGTCCAATTGATGATCGGCGGCATCATCTTCCTGCCGGCGATCTATGTGTTCTGGCTCAGCCTCAACCAGTCCTCCTTCGGCCAGGCTGCGAGCTTCGTCGGCTTGGCCAACTACGCCAAGGTGCTGGGCGACGCCTATTTCTGGAAGGCCCTGCTCAACACGGTGATCGTCGTCGCCGTGGTGGTGCATGTCGAGCTCCTGCTCGGCCTCGGCATGGCGCTGTTCTTCGCCTCGGGCGTGCCGTTCCGGCCGCTACTGCTTGCCATCGTGCTCGCGCCCTATGCCGTCAGCGAAGTCTCGGCGGTGGTGATGTGGCGCTTCCTGTTCGAGCCGGATGTCGGGATGATGAGCCGGTTGCTGATGTCGCTCGGCCTGCCGCCGATCGAATGGGCGGTGAACCCGAGCCACGGCCTCGCCATGGTCAGCCTGCTCTCGATCTGGCTGCACCTGCCCTTCAGCTTCATCATCCTCTATGCCGCCAGGCTTTCGATCCCCGGCGATCTCTACGAGGCCGCCGCGATCGACGGCGCCTCGCCCTGGACCTCGTTCCGCCGGGTGACGCTGCCGCTCTTGATGCCGGCGCTGCTGATCGCGGCGCTGTTCCGCTACATCTTCGCCTTCCGGCTGTTCTCCGAGGTCTGGTTGATGACCGGTGGCGGCCCGGCGCGCTCGACCGAGGTGATGGCGGTCTATCTCTATCTCGAGGCCTTCCGCTACAACGCCTTCGGCCCGGCCGCCGCCACCGGCTGGCTCCTGGTGCTCGCCTCGCTCCTGCTCGCGCTGTTCTATCTGCGCCGGCTCTACAGGGAGATGTTCGCGCGTGCCTAAGCTTCTGCGCCATCTTCTCAAGCTCGTCGGCATCCTTGCCATCGTCGCCTGGTCGCTGGTGCCGATCGGCCTGATCGCCATGTCGTCCTTGAAGGCCGACCGCGACATCTTCTCGACCTCCGGCACCTTCGCCTTCGCGCCCACGCTGGCGAACTATCAGGCGCTCTGGAGTCGCTGGGGCGATTTCTTCTTCGGACTGTGGAACAGCTTCCTGGTCACGGTCGGCGCGACCGTGCTCGCCGTGGGTGTCTCCCTGCTCGCCGGCTTCGCCTATTCGCGCTTCGCCTCCAGAGGCCTGCAGGCCTCAGCCTTCTTCCTGATCTTCATCCGGCTGATCCCGCCGATCGTGATCACCCTGCCGCTCTTTCCGGTGGTGAACTGGCTCGGCCTCAACGACACGCATGTCGTCCTGATCGTGCTCTACGCCACCTTCTTCATCTCGCTCGGGACGGTGGTGATGCGCACCTTCATCGACCAGATCCCGCGCGAGCTCGACGAAGCCGCGATGATGGACGGCGCCTCGCAGATGCAGATCATCGCCAAGGTGATCCTGCCGATGGCGGCACAGGGCATGCTCGCCGTCTCGGTCTTCGTCATCGTCTATGCCTGGAACGAGTTCCTCTTCGCCTTCATCTTCACCACGACCAAGGCGAAGACCGCGCCGCTGGTGATCTCGGAGATGATCGGTGCCGTCGAGGGCGTCGAATGGGGCGTGCTCTTCGCCGCCTCGACCGTGCAACTCGTGCCGGTGCTCGCCTTCGTCATCCTCATGCAGAAGCATCTCGTCGCGGGCCTGACCGCCGGCGCGGTGAAGGGGTAATCGCCATGACCGACATCGACGCCCTGCGCCGCGCCATCCGCGAGGCCGATCCGCACTTGAGCCGCTTCGACCCGCTGCCCCGGATCATCTGCCTCGACGATTTCGACCGCGGCATGTGCGGCTGGACCCAGCTCGTCGGCAATTACGAGGACACGCTGGACGCGATGCTCCCGGGTTATGCCCAGCACAGCCACGCCATGCTCTCGACCCTGCCGAACTGGGACTTCGGCTCGCATGGCGGCGTCGACGGCTCCTATGCGCTGAAGATCGCGACACGACCGCGGAAGGGCGCGCAGAACGTCGCGATCAAGCGCCTGACCTTCCGCCGGGCGGGGCCGATCCGGCTCGAGGCCTATTTCACCTTCAAGCCCGAGGCGACCGAACTGCAGCTCTCGGAGACCGATATCCGCTCCTTCGGCTTCCTCTACGATCTCCAGATCGGCGATACCTTGGGACCCGGCGATCGGGTGATGCCGCATCTGCGCTTCCTCAACGCGCAGGACGGCAAGCATATCCAGAGATGGCAGTTCAAGCGCAGGACGACGCCGATCAAGCCGATCGGAACGGCCGGCAAGACGATCACGCATTATCACCTTGCGCCGGACGACTGGGAGGATCTGCCCGGCGGCGAGCAGCGGCTCTGCTACAACGAGATCCCGACCAAGGTGAACTGGCACTATCTGCGCTTCGATTTCGACCTCGCCGCGATGCAGGCGACACGCTTCCAGGTCAACGACCGCGTCTTCGCCATGGACGGCTTCGACTGCATCCGCATCCCGGCGATGAAGAACCTCTGGTGCATGCTCAATCTCGCCTTCTTCGCCGAGACCGACACCGACAAGCGCGCCTTCGCCTATCTCGATTCCGTCTGCCTGTCGGGAGAGTTCTGATGCTGCCGGAGAATCTCACTGCCGTCGTCGCCCGCAACGAGTGCTGGACCGGCGAAGCTGCGACCGAGCCCTACGAGGCTGGCTGGGCCAAGGAGGCGATCGTCTTCGTGCGTGCGCTCAAGGCGCCGAAGGGCTCGCTGCCCAGGGCCCGGATCGAGATTTCCGCCGACGGCATGCACTGGTGCGCCGAGGGTTCCGAGTTCGCCCTGCCCACGGCAAAGGACGCGGTGACCTTCCAGCGCCTCGCCCATTTCGGCAATTTCGTGCGCGTGGCGGCGACGCTGCCTGAGGGCGCCGAGATCACCGTGCTGGTGACGCTGCATATGAAGGCTTGAGGCGGACGCCATTTCGCCCGTCGCAGCAGCTCAACCCGTCTGCGCTGCGAGCTTCTTCTCGGCCGCGTGCTGCTCCTCCGCGACGCCGGCACGCCAGTAGCTGACGACGAGATGGCTGTCGACGCCGGGACGCAGATACTGGCGCGCCGTCGCCCGAATCTCGCGGAAGGCGGTGTGCTCGGCTGCAGCCCAGAGGTAGAGACTGCCTTCGCCCGCCGGCCAGTCGAGCGTCGCCAGGGCGTCCGTCAGCAAAGACGTAGAGCCGGGCGCCGCACCATCGCGGTGGAGCCAGCGGACATCGAACCTGTCCGGCACGACGAGAGGTTGGCGTTCGCTAGCATCGGCGATTTCGATCAACGCGAGCCCGGTCGTCTGCCGCGGCAGATGCTGGAGCATGCGGGCGAGCGCCGGCAGGCCGGTCTCGTCGGCGAGGAAGAGGTAGCGTTCAGCCTGCTTCAGGCCGCGCCCGCCCGGGCCGGCCATGCCGATGCGATCGCCGACCCGCACGCGCGCCGCGAAGGCCGAGCCCGGCCCGGCATCGTCATGCAGCACGAAATCGATGGCGAGCGTGCCCGCGGCGACGTCGATCTCGCGGATCGTGTACTTGCGGATCGCCGGCCGCTGCTCGGGCGGGGGCGCCTGCAGCAAGCCATCCGCACCGATCATCGGCCAGACCGGCTCGGCGAGACCAGTCGGCGGGATGAACAGGCGCACATGCAGCGCCTCCAGCGAATCGTAGCGAGCAAGGTCCTCGCCGCGGAAGCGGATGCGGCGCATATGCGGCGTCAATTGCTCGAAGCCGGCCACGGTCAGCACGCGAAAATCCAGCGGCAGCATCGGCTCAACGCCATCGCCGCGCCAGAGGATCGCGGGCGCGGGGTCGGTTGGCGCAAACTCGACGACATGGCTCGCAATGGCGAACTTGCCGCCTTGCAGCTGGGCGAGATCGGAAGCCTCAATCACGACCAAGAGCGCGCCCGGCTCCGTGGTCAGCACCGTCCGGCTCTCGCCGAAGCTGATCGTCGTCACACCATCGGCCTCGCTGACTTCAGCCTCATGCTCGAGCAGATGCTCGCAGAGCGGCCGCAGCACGGCAGCGGGATCGGGCAGGGCGATACGCGTTTGCGCACGAAGCATGGTCATTGGGGTATCCTGTCGCTGCCCTTGATCTCAGGGCTTGGCCGGGCCGGCGCCATCGATCCAAAGGGCGCCGTCGAGCGGGATCGCCGAGAAGCGGCGGGAGATCTCGTCCAGGGTCGCCTGCGGGTCGACATCGGCGAAGCGGTCGGGGTGGAGCCAGGTCGCCAGACGCTCGATCGCGACGATGTGGAGCGGGGTGTCGTTGAACAGGTGCCAGAGCCCATAGGCCCGGCGATTGCGGACCGCCGCGAGCGCGGCGATGCCGGGCTTCCCGAGCAGCGTGGCAAAGCTCGGCGCGGCGGTCTCGCGGGAGACGCCGAGCCCGAGGACGAGACCATTGAGCTTGGCCAGATGCGTGCCGCCGGTCGCGACATAGATCGCCGGATCGGCAGCAAGGAGCTGCTCCAGGCTGATCTGCCCGGTCGCGCCGGGCAGGATCGCGGCGGCGATGTTTCGTCCGCCGGCGGCGGTGATGAAATCGTCGAAAGTGCCCTTGCCCGGCGTCTGACAGCAATCGAAGCCGCCGGCATGGGCATGCATGAACACCGAGGGGCGCTCCGCCCCGCGCAACCGCTCCTCGAGCAGGCGCCGGCGCTCCTCGTAGAAGCGGATATAGGCCTCGGCCTGCTCCTGCCGGCCGACCAGCTTGCCGAGGATGCGCAGGCTCGGCAGCGTGTCGCGCATCGGCTGCAGGTAGAAGTCGACGACGGCAACCTTGATGCCGGCCGCCTCGAAGCGCTCGACGAGATCGCCCGGCCCGCGCCGCGTGCCGGCGAGCGAGCTGCTGAGGATGACGAGGTCGGGCGAGAGCGACACCGCCTTCTCGAAGGAGAAGCCGTCCTGCATCCCGCCATCGCCGACGGTCGGCACGCTCTCGATCGCCGGAAATTTGACGAGATAGCGCGCATAGGCGTCGGGGTTCTGGCGGCGATGATCGGCGCCCCAACCGGCGAGCAGGCTGATCGGATCGGGATGGATCAGGCCGAGCGCATTGAGCTGGCGCCCCTGCGCCAGTACGATCCGCTTGGCCGGAGCCGGCAAGCTCACGCTGCGCCCGAGCAGGTCGGTCACCACGACCGGCTCGGCACGGGCAGGCAGGGCCAGAGCCGAAAGCAGCGCACTGATTACGAGCAGCAATCGCGACAGCGAAGCGATCATGGCGTGCCCCCTTCGCCGAGCGTGAACGCGACCGCCCGCGACAGCATGGCCGGAAGCACGGAGATATGGTTCTCGCCGGCGAAGACGACGTGCTCGCAAGCGACCCGCCCGGACGCCGTCAGCGCCCCAGCCATCTCGGCGGCATTGTCGAGCATCCGCGCCATTCGCAGGCGCTCCGCACGCTGCGGATCATGATGTTCATCGCCGCTCTGCTCGTCACCGCCGACGGCGATCAGCAGACGTAGCGGCGATGCCGCTGCAGGCGAATTCAGGAAGCGCTCGCGCGTCTCGAGGATGGCGCGCTCCTGCCACCAGATCGACGGGCTGCCGGCGACATGGCTGCGGAACAGGCCGGGGCGCGCGAACAGCGCATGCAGGGCAAAGAGCCCGCCGAAGGAATGGCCGGCCAGCGACAGCCGCGCCCGGTCGATCGGCACGAGCCGTTCGACCTGCGCCAGGATCTCGCCTGCGATCAGATCGAGGAAGCGGTCGGCGCCGCCGTCCGTCGGCAGGAGATCGAGCCGGCGGCGCTCGGCATCGAAGGGCGCGGCACCGGGATAGCCGATGCCGAGGATCACAGCCGGGCCGACGCCGGTCACCCCGGGTCGCGCCGCCTGCAGGCGCGCAGCGGACAGCGCAGTCGGAAACAGCGCATCGCCGTCGACCAGGATCAGGACCGGAAAGCCCCCGGGCGGCGCGGGCTCGGGCGGGACCGCCAGCAAGAGCCGGTATTCGGCACCCGTGGGCGCGACGAAGGCGAGGTCGTGCGTATGCAGCAGCTCGACCGGCCGCGGCGCCAATGCCTCACATCGTTCGAGCGCACTCCGCTCCAGCCGCAGCATCGCGCCTGTCCTCACCAGCGATAGGACAGGGTGGCGAGCACGGTACGGCGCAGGCCGAAGGAGCACTGCACGGTGCCGTAGCAGCCGGCGACGTATTCCTTGTCGAACAGGTTCTGGGCGTTGACCTGGACCTTCCAGCCCTTCATCGCCGCATTGGCAGCGCCGAGATCATAGCTGATCGCGGCATCGGCCAGGGCGTAGTCGTCGGTGAAGAAGGTGTTGCCGGCGTCGCCCGCGCCCTTGCCGACATAGCGCACGCCGGCGCCGAGGCCGAGCCCTGAGAACAGGCCGGTCTTGAAGGTGTAGTGCGCCCAGAGCGAGGCCATATGGCGCGGAACCACCGTGGGCCGCTTGCCGAGATCGGCGCCGTTGCTCTTGGTCACCTCGGCATCGGTATAGGTATAGGCCGCGACGAGATCGAGATTGTCGAACACCGTCGCCCTGGCCTCGACCTCGACGCCGCGTGCCCGGACCTCGCCGGTCTGGATCTGGAAGCCGGGATTGTTGAGGTCCGCGGTCTGCACATTGGCCTGCGTCAGCTGGTAGACCGCCGCCTGCAGGAAGGCGTTGGTGCCCGGCGGCTGGTATTTGAAGCCGGCCTCGTATTGCTCGCCCTCGGTCGGCTTGAAGGCCGCGCCGTTGAAGCTCGTGCCCGCGACCGGCTCGAACGAGGTCGAATAGCTGGCATAGGGCGCAAAGCCGTTGTCGAAATTGTACATCAGCGCGACGCGGCCGGTATTGGCGGTGTCGTCCTGCTTGGTCAGCGCGCCATTGGTCAGGTTGCGGGTGCGCGCCATCGCCCGGTCGAAGCGGCCGCCGACCACCAGCGAGAGCCGGTCGAGCTTGATCTGATCCTGGATGTAGACGCCGTATTGCTGCGCGACCTGACCAGTCCCCGGGATCGCCGGCACGATGAAGGGCGTGCGGCCATAGACCGGATTGAAGGCGTCGAGCGTCTGCACGGTGCCACCGGCGCCGGTGAAGGCGGTGCCGTCGCTCCAATAGCCGTCGACGCCGAACAGCAGCTTGTGGCTGAGTGCGCCCGTGCGGAAATCGGCCTGGAGCTGGTTGTCGATGCCGAACGTCCTGGCCTTCTCGTTCGAGGTGGTGACGCGGCGGGTCAAGGTACGCTGGTCGGCGCCGAGCGAAGCCGCCGCGACGGTGCGGAAGCGCGATTGCAGGTCGCTGTAGCGGACGTTCTGGCGGACGCTGAAGACGTCGTTGAAGCGATGCTCGAAGGCGTAGCCGAGCGTCAGATGATTGCGGCTGTAGCCTTCATAGTTCGGCTCGCCCGGGAAGAAGCTGCTGCGGACCTTGCCGTTGCGGTTCGGCAGGGCCGAACCGACCGAGGGGATGAAGCCGTAGAAGCCGGTCTCCGGATCGCGCTGGAACGAGGTCAGCAGCGTCAGGCTGGTCGCGGCATTGGGCTGGAAGGTGACGGAAGGCGCGATGTAGAGGCGCTCCTCCCTGGTGAAGTCGACCTGCGTGTCGGCGGCGCGGCCGAGCCCGACGATGCGGTAGAGCACCGTCTTGTCCGGCGTCACCGGCCCGCCGATGTCGAAGGCGAGCTGCTTGCGCTCGAAGCTGCCGAGCTGGACCTGGACCTCGCCATGCGCGACATCGCGCGGGCGTTTGCTGACCATCTCGATCAGGCCGCCGGGCTTGACCTGTCCGAACACCACCGAGGCCGGGCCGCGGATCACCTCGACGCGCTCCAGCCCCCAGGGGTCGACTGACGGCACGAGGAAATTGACGCCGCGCTGCAATCTCAGGCCGTCGAGGAAGTTGACGAAACCGGCGCCGGTACCGGCGCCGCCGAAGCCACGGATGAAGACGCTGTCATAGCGGCCCATCGACAGGCGCGTCTCGCCGAGCACGCTGGCCGAATAGCGCAGGGCCTGGCTGACGCTCTGGGCGCCCTGGTCGTCCATCTGGTCGCGGGTGACGACGGTGACCGATTGCGGCGTCTCGATCAACGGCGTGTCGGTCTTGGTCGCGCTCTCGCTGCGCCGCGCGACATAGCCGTTGACCGGGCCGCTGGCCCGCTCGCCCTGAACCTCGATCGTGTCGAGGCTGACCGTATCGCCATTCTGCGCGAGCACGGCGCCTGGCCAGGCCGCGATGAGGGCGCCACAGGCGACGCCGGCCGCCAGAACGGTGCGATGACCGATGATGAGAACCCCATTCATGCCGATACTCTTGCCCCTTCGCCGTTCCGGCGACCCGTTGGCAGGGTTCTTTCAGGAAGCGGGCTGGACCGGCAACGCCGTCGGCTTTCGAATGCGGCAGTATTTCTTTCGGCGCAGTTTCGAGCCTTTCCAGCTCTGAAACAGGTGCCTCAACGCAGCGCGCTCGGCGGCATGCCGAAGCGCTTGCGGAACAGGCTGGAGAAATGCGCCGGGGTGTAGCCTACCCGGAAGGCGGCTTCCGCAATGCTCGCTTCCCCTTCGGCGATCAGCGCATGCGCCTGCTGCAGGCGCTGTTCCTGCAGATAGCCGAAGACGCTCGCGCCGAACTCGGCGCGGAAGGCCGAGGTCAGCTTGGTCGGGTTGAGGCCGGTGGCGCGGGCGAGCTCGGCGAGGCTCGGCGGTTCCTGCATCGCGGCGACCAGCATGTCCCTGACCGCATGGACCTGCTCGCGCGTCCGGGCCGGGAGACGTGCCGGGCGCAGGGGCGGCTGGCCTACGATCCGGTCGAGCGCCATGGCGGTAAGCTCCAGCGCCTTACCGGCGAGGTAGAGCCGCCGCAGCGGCGCCGCCACCGGCGACTCTGCGATCTGGAGCGCAAGGGCGCAGAGATCGGCATCGGCCGGACGCACCCAAATCCCGGCATCTCCGGCCCCGGCCAGTGCGAATAATTGCTGCATCGGCGCGGCGAATTCGCGCTCGACGAAGTCGAGATCAAACTGCATCAGCACGCAGCGGACCATACCGCCGCTGAGGCCGGTGCGTTGCTGGACATGGTCGCCGACATTGGCGGTGACCAGCAGCGCCGGCCCGCGGACCATGACGGCCGGCTGGTCGTCGATCTCCAGGGATTGCCGCCCATCGAGCATGACCGCGATCTTGAGCCCCCGGCGCATCGGCCCGGTGATACGCTCGCCCTCCGGAATCGGAAATGTCCCGACCGAGAGAGACAGCTGTTGCGAGAACAGCGGGAGGCCCACCAAGGAATAAGGATCGGAAAGGGCCTGCATCGATTTCACCGGCCCAGCATAGTTCAATCGCCTTGTGCCTCAAGACTTCTCTGCCAGATTGCAGGTCTTCTAAATCGGACAGGCCGCGAGGCTGCCCTCGATCGAATCCCGTGGCCTTTGTCATCCGCGTATCGGTAATCCTTGCCGGTGCATGTTTCGCTGCCATGAGGAGGCGCCGGCTCTGCGCTCTGCAGGCGACGGGCGACTTGCCGCCTGCCATCTGGTAGCGGTGGCTTCGGAAGCCGCCGCGGCAGCCACCCGACCTCATCGACCGACCGGACACCGACATGGCCCAAGACGATCGCTCCCCAGCCACACGCGTCATCGTCGCGGTTTTCGACGGCTTGCGGCCCGATCTCGTCACGCCGGAGCTGACGCCCAACATCCTGCGGCTGGCGGCGCGCGGCATCTGGTTCCGCCGGGCGCGCAGCGTCTTCCCCTCGGTGACCCGCGTCGCGACCAGCGCGATCGCCACCGGCGCACCGCCCGGCGTGCACGGCATCGTCGGCAACGCCTTCTATCTCGCCGACGCCATCCCCGAGCGCATCTTCGACACCAGCGACATCGGCATGCTGCGCCGGGCGGAAGCCCATCATGGCGGCCGGCTGATCGCGGTCGACACCTTCGGCGACGTGCTGGCGCGGGCGGGCAAGCGGCTCGCCGTCGTCCATACCGGCTCGGCCGGCTCGGCCCATTTCATCAATCCACGCGCCCGCGCCAACGGGCACTGGACCTTCACGATGCTCGGCAGCGAGGCGACGCAGACGCCGGAGGCGGTCGACGAGGCGATCGCCAGGCTCGGCCCGCTGCCGGAGCGCCAGTTGCCGCGCCTCGACGAACTCGCCTATGGCGGCAGGTTGATGGTCGCCGGTGCTGAAGCCCGATGTCGCGCTGATCTGGTTCAACGAGCCCGACGCCACCTTCCATTATCGCGGGCTCGGCTCGCCGGAGGCCAGGGCCGGCCTGCAGCAGGCCGACCGCGCCTTCGGCGCCATCCTCGACTGGGTCGAAGCCCAGCCTGATGGCGAGCACATCGCAGTGATTGCCGCCTCCGACCATGGCCAGATCTCGACCGGCTCGGTCGAGCCGCTGTTCGACGCGGCGCGCCAGGCCGGGTTCGACCTGAGCGCTGCCAAGGCCGTCGATGGTGCCGCCTTCCTGGCGACCGGCGGCATCAGCGGCGAGATCCGCCTGCGCGGCGACGACCGCAGCCAGCTCGAGCGCATCGCCGCCTGGCTGATGGAGCAGCCGACGGTGGGCCACCTCTTCTCGCGCGGCAGCGGCGAGGAAGGCGACATCGCCGGCACCTTGTCGCTGGACCTGATGGGCGCCGGTCATGCCGGGCGCCAGCCCGACCTGATGTTCATCCTGAAATCGTCGCTGGAGGCCGACCAGTACGGCCTGCGCGGCCTCGGCGCGATGACGCCGGGCGATGTCCCGCTCGGCGGCGGCATGCATGGCGGCGTCAACCCGCACGAGCTCAACACCGTGCTGATCGTCGGCGCCGGCAATGGCGAAGCCGGCAGCGTCTCGCAGGAGCCGGCGGGGATCATCGACATCGGCCCGACCGTGCTCGGCCTGTCTGGCCTCGCCAAGGCGCCGAGCATGGTCGGCCGCGACCTCTCCCGCCCGGCGCGGGAGGAAGCGCGCATCCGCCGCGTCTCGACCGGGCGCGGCGCCTTCGCGCAGCAGGTCGAATTCGCCGAGCAGGACGGCCGGCGCTTCATCCTCGGCGGCCACTGACCGAGGGGCGAGCGGGCTGTCCGGCGCCAGCCGGCGCGGCGCGGAATTGGCTGGCGCAGCAAGGTTGATCTTCCTCTCCCGGGGTGATTATGTCCGACCATGCGATTTCGGTCCGCCATCCGGGGCCTGACCCTGCGACTTAGCCGCCCGGCGCTGTGAGCGCGCCGGGGTTCAAAGGCCTGTCCATCGCATGACGGCGCAGCAAGGTCCCGAGCAGGCCTGACGCCGCATCCTTCGCAAGGGTTGTCCCATGACCACGATGCCGATTTCCAAGTACCGCGCCTATGCGCCGGTCAACCTGCCTGATCGCAAATGGCCGTCGCAGGTGCTCACCAAAGCTCCGATCTGGTGCTCCGTCGATCTGCGCGACGGCAACCAGGCGCTGATCGAGCCGATGGGCGTCGATCGCAAGGACCGCATGTTCAACCTGCTGGTGAAGATGGGGTTCAAGGAGATCGAGGTCGCCTTCCCCGCGGCCTCGCAGACCGATTTCGATTTCGTCCGCTCGATCATCGAGAGCGGCGCCATCCCGGACGACGTCGCGATCCAGGTGCTGACGCAGTGCCGCTCCGAATTGATCGAGCGCACCTTCGAGGCGGTGAAGGGCGCCAAGAACGTCATCCTGCACTTCTACAACTCGACCTCGACGCTGCAGCGCGACGTGGTCTTCCGCTCCGACCGCAAGGGCATCGTCAAGATCGCGACCGATGCGGCCGTGCAGATCAAGGCGCTCGCTGCGCAGGCGCCCGAGACCAACTTCACCTTCGAATATTCGCCGGAGAGCTTCACCGGCACCGAGCTCGACTACGCCCTGGAGATCTGCGAGGCGGTCAAGGCGGTGATCAAGCCGACGCCGCAGAACAAGCTGATCCTCAACCTGCCGGCGACCGTCGAGATGGCGACGCCGAATGTCTATGCCGACCAGTTCGAATGGTTCGGCCGCAACATCTCCGACCGCGACAGCGTCCTGCTCTCGATCCATCCGCATAATGACCGCGGCACGGCAGTGGCGGCAGCCGAGCTCGCCTTGATGGCCGGCGCCGACCGCGTCGAGGGCACGCTGTTCGGCAATGGCGAGCGCACCGGCAATGTCGACATCGTCACCATGGCGCTGAACCTGTTCACGCAGGGCATCGACCCGCAGCTCGACCTGCACGATGTCAACGAGATCCGCAGCATCGCCGAATACTGCACGCAGCTGCCGGTGCATGAGCGCCATCCTTATGTCGGCGAACTCGTCTACACTGCCTTCTCCGGCTCGCATCAGGACGCGATCAAGAAGGGCTTCGATGCGCAGGACAAGCGAAACGACCCGCTCTTCCAGGTGCCCTATCTGCCGATCGACCCGAAGGATGTCGGCCGCGACTACGAGGCGGTGATCCGGATCAACTCGCAATCCGGCAAGGGCGGCATCGCCTATATTCTGCAGGCCGATCACGGCCTCGACCTGCCGCGGCCGCTGCAGATCGAGTTTTCCAAGATCGCCCAGGAGCAGATGGACGAGGAAGGCAAGGAGCTGACGAGCGCGGTGCTCTGGTCGCTGTTCAGCAGGACCTATCTGCTCAGCGATGCCCCGCTGGAACTGCTGACCCATAAGACCTTCCCGGCTGCCCAAGGCACGCGCACGCTGACCGCCGAGCTGAAGCAGGACGGCGCGATCCGGACGATCGAAGGCGTCGGCAACGGGCCCATCGACGCCTTCGTCGACGCGCTGAAGACGACCTATGGCGTCGAGTTCTCCTTCCTCGACTATCACGAGCACGCGGTCGGGCGCGGCGCCAACGCGACCGCGGCCTGCTATGTCCAGCTCCAGGACGAGAAGGGCCGGATCGTGCACGGCGTCGGCATAGACCCGAACATCGTCATGGCTTCGCTCAAGGCTGTGCTCAGCGGCATGCAGCGGGTTTCGATCGGCGGATAGGGCTGAGCGGTCGCCGCCGGCAGATAGCGATCGACATTCGCCGGCCCCTCCGGTCCCGAGCGAACCTCGGCTCCGCCATGGCGTTGACTCTTTCGCGAGCCGGGCGCCCCGTCGGACGAGGCGCCGAGGTTGCCGGAGGCCGTCATGCCGGAAGCGATCGATTTCAGTCGCGCCCGCAAAGCGATGGTGGAGCAGCAGCTGGCCGGCCGCGGCATTCGCGACCGGCGGGTGCTCGACGCGATGGGGCAGGTCCCGCGCGAGGCCTTCGTCGTTCCGGAGCTAGCCGGCCTGGCCTATAGCGACGGCCCGATCCCGATCGGGGAAGAGCAGACGGTCTCGCAACCCTATGTCGTCGCCTTGATGCTGGAGGCGGCTACCATCGCGGCGCCGGACAGGGTGCTCGAGATCGGCGCCGGCTCGGGCTACGCCGCGGCGGTGATGAGCCGCCTGGCCGGCAAGGTCTTCGCGATCGAGCGTCACGCCACATTGGCGGCTGAGGCGGCGCAGCGACTGCGACCGCTAGGCTACGACAACGTCGAGATCATCTGTGCCGACGGAACGGAAGGCTGGCCAGCGGAAGCGCCGTTCGACGCCATCGTCGTCTCGGCCGGCAGCCCCGCCATTCCCGACGCCTTGAAGCGGCAACTCGCCATCGGCGGGCGGCTGGTCATCCCGGTGGGCCTCGACGGACGAGGCCAGATGCTGACCAGGCTAATCAGGCGCACCGAGGACACCTTCGAGAGCGAACGCCTCGTGCCGGTCAGCTTCGTGCCGCTCATCGGCCGCTATGGCTGGGCCGAGTGACAGGAGGCATCGCCGAACAGCCGCGAAACTCGCCGGTTGACAGTTTTGCAATCGATTACATAATTCGATCCAGAGCGGTTCCACAGAATGAGCCGCCGCAGGGAGGAGTGCCGGTTATGCGTACCAGCATCGTCGATTCAGCGGCCTTTTCCGGCAATCCGACCGCATTTTGGCGGCGCTGAGCCCTGCCGCGAAAGCCAGCCATGGTCCAGATCGGCTTCAACCTGCTGACGGTCGGCGGCTTCATCGACGAGACGCATCTGCCTCTGTGCGAGCGCATCCGCGAGATCGGCTATGACGGCGTCGAGATCCCGGTCTTCGAGGGTGATGTCAGCCACTATGAGCGCCTCGGTCGCCGGCTCGACGATATCGGTCTTGCACGCACCATCGTCACCATCGTTGCCGAGGACAGCAATCCGCTCTCGCCCGATCCGACCATCCGCCGGAAGGCGTGCGAACGCCATCGCTGGGCGGTCGACTGCGCCGCGGCGCTCGGCGCCAGCGTCATCGCCGGCCCCTATCACTCGCCGGTCGGCGTCTTCACCGGCGAAGGCCCGCGCGAGGACGAGCTCGCTCATCTCGCCGAGGCGCTGCATGCGATGGCGGATCATGCGGGCAAGGCCGGGATCGCGCTCTCGCTGGAGGCGATCAACCGCTTCGAATGCTACGCGCTGAACACGATGGAGGCCGCGAGCGCGCTGCGTGCCCGGGTCGGGCATCCGAACTTCGGCTACATGTACGACACCTTCCACGCCAATATCGAGGAGCGCGACCCCGTCGGCGCCTATGGCCGCTACGCGCCCGAGATCAACCACATCCACCTCTCGGAGAACGACCGCGGCATCGTCGGGCGCGGCCATGTGCCGTGGGCTGAAACGTTCCGCGCCATCCGTGCCACCGGTTATGATGGCTGGCTGACGGTCGAAGCTTTCGGCCGTGCCCTGCCCTCGCTCGCCGCGGCGACGCGGGTCTGGCGCGATCTCTTCCCCGATCTCGACACGCTGTTCATCGAGAGCCACGACTTCATCCGGCGCGGCTGGGCCGAAGCGGCCAAGACAGGTGCGGCATGAGCGCCGCCACGCCGGTCCTTTCGATGCGCGGCATCGGCAAGAGCTTCACCGGCGTGCGGGCGCTCGACGATGTCAGCCTCGATTGCCATGCCGGCGAGGTCCACGCCATCTGCGGCGAGAACGGCGCCGGCAAGTCGACGCTGATGAAGGTGCTGGGCGGCGTCTACCGGCCCGACGAGGGCGAAATCCTGCTCGGCGGGCAGCCCGTCGCATTCCGGCACCCGGTCGAGGCGCGCCGGGCCGGGATCAGCATCATCCACCAGGAGCTGAGCCTGCTGCCCGAGCGCAGCGTCGCCGACAACATCTTCCTCGGTCTGGAGCCGACCCGTGGCGGCCTGCTCGACCGCGCCGCCATGCAGGACGGCGCCCGCAAGCTGCTGGAGCGCGTCGGCGCCAAAATCCATCCCGACGTGCTGGTGAAATCGCTGTCGATCGCCGAGCAGCAATTGGTCGAGATCGCCAAGGCGCTGGCGCTCGATGCCCGGATCATCGTCATGGACGAACCGACAGCTGCGCTCGATGAGCGCGACGCCGGCCGGCTGCTCGAGCTGGTCGGGACGCTCCGGCGCGAGGGCGCCGCGATCCTCTACATCTCCCACCGTATGGCCGAGCTCAAGGCGATCGCCGACCGCGTCACCGTGCTGAAGGACGGCAAGCTCATCGCGACACGCCCGGCAGCGGCGTTGACGCCGGCCATGATCATCCGGCTGATGGTCGGGCGCGACCTCGCCGATTTCTTTCCGCCGCCGGGCGATCCGGCGAAGCTCGGCCCCACCGTCCTGTCGGTGCAGGGCGCGGGTAACGCCATCCTCACCGATATCGCTCTCGACCTGCGGGCCGGCGAGATCGTCGGGGTCGCCGGGCTCGAAGGCTCGGGCAAGGGCGCGCTCGGACGAGCCCTGTTCGGCGACGAGCCCTTTACGCACGGCCGCATGGTCGTCAATGGGCAGGATGGGCTGATCGCCTCGCCACGGGCTGCCATCGCCGCCGGCATCGGCTTCCTCTCCGACGACCGCAAGAAGGAGGGCATCGCCCCGCAGCAGTCCCTACGCGACAATGTGCTGATGACGCTGCGGGCCTTCGCGCGGCGTCTGCTGCCACCGGGCTCCGGCGCGATGGCCCGCGCCGCCGCCGATCGGCAATTGACCGAGGTCGATGTCCGGGCGGCCGGCTTCGCCCAGGAGATCCGCGAGCTTTCCGGCGGCAACCAGCAGAAGGTCGTGATCGGCCGCTGGCTGGCGCGCGATCCCAAGGTTCTGATCTTCCTCGAACCGACCCGTGGCATCGACGTCGCCGCCAAGGCGGCGATCTACCAGTTGATGCACGGCCTCGCCGATCGCGGCCGCGCCATCCTGATGATCTCCTCCGACCTGCCGGAGATCATCGGCGTCAGCGACCGCATCCTCGTCATGCAT
>Ga0102589_1001767_pt1 | contig 27344 bp, 28 predicted proteins | sample AraplaMF_Col_mLB_FD_76858 | JGI IMG/M metagenome (GOLD analysis project Ga0102589, IMG submission 76858) | Arabidopsis root microbial communities from the University of North Carolina, USA - plate scrape MF_Col_mLB | ecosystem: Host-associated > Plants > Roots > Endosphere | place: USA... | reverse complement strand
ACAGCGTATTCTTTAATCTCATTTTCAAACCTCCCCATGGGTTCATGAAAAAACAGCTTCCCAAGCACTCCATCTTATGTACAACTAATCTCATCTATAAATCTATTTTTATGCCGAGTTTTCTACAGGCATCACCTCCAACAATAGTTATGGGGTATTCCTCTTGATCATAACAGACAACTCATATTCACGGAAGGATATTTCCGCTTATTTTATGAATAATATAAGATTATTCCTCCATTTTATATTTGCTTTATAGGAACGGCATCCATTCCTCCCGTAAGATGGAAGCCGAAACGCAAAACGAGCCTTAGAAGCGATTCTAAAGGCTCGTTTTTTTGCGGACTTTATTGTTGATGTTTTTACAGTTACCTGCCATCATAAGCATCCCCATACGACTCGAAATTTCCAGCCAACCAAAACCAATTTTCACCTTTACTAGCGTATAAATGCTCTAACAGTTCCGTAAAGCTTGTAGCAATAATCTGACTATCCCCTGGTGTTGCATGGGTTTCCAAAAAACTATCATAGCAATAACCTAAATGAGAATCGCTTAAGTCAATGCTAATGTACTGGTTTATTTGTTCAGATTCAGCAATTAGATACCACTCGTTACTAATATCTCCCTCCAGCTCCTCCCAAATGACATCATCCTCTGGGTAAAGCCTCTTACTAGTTGGAATAAACTCCTTTGAAGAAACTATTTTTATTCCATAAGGCTTATCTGAGAACATTTGCAAGGAGTCATAATGGCTAAAGAAATAATTCAAATCTTCTGGAAGAGCTAATTCATTTGTGAAATCTGTTGTCCTCTTCACAAGTCTGCAATTACTATCCTGTTCTATTTTTTTAATAATCTCTATTATCTTCATAACTACTCCTTTAATCTCAAATTTACTTGCATGTAGTATATATATCGCTCTATTCAAAGTCTTGTTTGTTCAGCAAATTCGGAAAACTGGCTGTAATGGTTTCCTTCATTCCCTTTGTGTATCGCGGCAATAGATGAAGTTGCCTTAAATTTTTCAATTTTAGAATAGGCGTAATATCTCGGCTCTTATTCTCTAATGCCAGGATCAATGACAAATACTCCAATCGCATTAATTCTCCAACAGGCTCAAAGCTTTTAACTGGATTTCCCGTCCCACTCATTCGTCCATGATCAAGACTTAATTCCTTTACATTCGATAAAGTGGTAAGCGCCGTTAAATCGTACAAGTGATCCATGCCATAGATATATAAGGTGTGCAGGTTCTGTAACCCTATCAGAAAGTTCAAATCTTTTACTTGCGGCAAATTCGCCAGGACCAACACTTCTAAGCGATGTAAACATGATAAATTGGGTATATCCCCCATTTTTCCGGAGGAAATTTTCAAGTATTTTACATTCGGCAATGTAGAAAATATTTGTAATCGCTCTTCATCTAAATCAGTGAGGTAAATTCCTTCTATCATTTGATTACCGGCCAGCGATTCATAATTCACATATTTCTTCTTACTTTTTTTCAGAGGCGTAAATAAATCAACAATCCGAGTATCTTCTTCCAATGTAGCAAGATCAAAGTTCTCCACTCTCCGAGTCCCCTCCATCACGTCCAAATGAGCATAATAGGAGACAGGAGATTTCTCGTCCAGCAAATATCGCTCCCAGTTCATCTTGTTCTCTCATCCTTCTCAAAGACGACCGTGCTGCATTAACACAGTCTCAGATTAAACTTCTGAAGAAATTTGATTCTTTGAATTTCACAATGAATGCCTTTAACGTATCATCCGCTGCGAATCAGGCACTTTTTCATTTTGAATTACGAATTGCAATATCTCATCCTCATCAATTTTATACCCTGGTTTATCCTTTGGAATTGCAGCCAGAGGCGTTTGAAGCAACTGATGTTCTATATTAGGGGTAGCCAGCCCCTCTTTTTCTCGTATGAATTGAATGCAATAATAATCGTAAGGAATACAGGCAAACGATAAAATTTCACATGATTTATCTGGCGTGTCGCTTAGACTATAGATGTGAAAATCACATAATTCATACAGATGCTCTCCAAAATGATTTGTATCGTTCCAACTGCGCATTAATTTTTGGTAGACATGATCTTCTGGTAAAATATCAAACAATTCAGGCATGTCTCCCGTTTTCCATTTGTGATATAGGCATGTCATAAAAACATGGTGCGTATTATTCTCCGCATAAAAATCTCGATCTTTCGAGAACATATTCGTTGTATATTTGTAGGTTAGCTCTGCAATATCTTCATAACCCCACAATAAGGAAAGCCCGATAAGCCCTCCTATTTGACTGTCCGATACACTTCCCCTACTAGGATTGCTTTTGATCATTTGAATCAGCCAAAAAAGTTGCTGCTCTAATAAAATCCATGCTGATGGTTCCCCATTTAGTATTCTATGTTTTGCATTCATTTCAAGGTGAACACCTATTCCCATTTTCAAGCGATCCGCTAAACGATTTCGTTCGTTTTTTTCAATTAAGTCCTTCATTTCGTTCATTCTATTATCTCGTAATTCCTTCACTTCTTCGTCTGAGATTACTCGCTTTTTGTACGCTTTCATCGCTCGATCAAAATACTTCCAATATTTATTAGCACGCATTCTTTCACTTCCTTTTTGAAGTCATACAGCTAAAGGAAATTGCGAATAAGCATCTTGTATTTATATATATTCGACAACCTTTAAAAATACAGGATCTGTATCAACCTCTATTAACCCCTCAATGACTGGAAACAAATCTTTAATAAGTGGGTGTTCAATATTTTCTACATCCATTCCCATTCTTTTTCTTAGCAATAGAGGTGCTACTATTTCTGATGGTAAAAGCATTTTGACTTCCGTATCAAATTCCTGGTACATTTTTGTTCGACTTAAATGAAATTCACAAGCTTGATTCGCAGAAGCATTGATGTCTTTCTTTGTTTCATCCGTCAAATCGTTAAACAAATTAGAATATATGTCATTAAGCGGTTTGGGGAATTCATAGGAAATTTCTTTATCCTTATAAAATATTGAAAACATTTTGTTCACAAACTGGCAAACTGATTCGGGTGGCTCTACATTAAAATCGATATTCTCGGGCGAGGTGTATTCCAACAATTTACGTGCTTTATCTACTTCTAGTAAAATTAATAGATTACAAGCAGACAAACATACATCTACAAACCAAATTGGTTTAATATCCCCTTGTTTTCCTGCTGCATATAATAGAGGATCTATTGTTCCCCATAACATACTTTGTTTAAGTGAATATGAATAATCACCCTTGTTGTTCAAATAGCGTTCTAAAAAGTCAGCACAATACCATGTTGAAAGTATATTACATGTATTACCCAAGGTAATATAATCTTTTTTTTCTTTAGAACCTTCTAAAAATTTCCCTATAATCGTATAACTTTCTTCATACATATAAGGCCGTTCTTTTTCTGCGAACCCCTTGCTCCATCTTTTAACTTTATTCTGTATTTTTTTATGAAGATTGCTTTCCAACCGTAATCCCCCTCTCACGTCCTATGCTTGAATATAATCAAAGATCATTTTTATTCATATTGAGAGCATTCATACAACAAATTATTTTTAAAGTCATCCGCGGATACTCTTACAACATCTGGATCTTCCGGCACTTTGAATACAACTACATGCGTTCCTTCTTCTGACAGGTTAGGCAATATCTCATCTAAGAGTTTATCTAAATGTATTTTTTGTATTTGACAGTTCTCCCATTCATCTTCTATGCATTTCATAGCATATTCTTTAAATGGCCAAATCGGCATAGACAGATTTCCCTCTTTATCTGAGGTTGTAACAAACCCATCATTTAATTTCAAAGACCACGCCTCTTCCCAGTCTGCAATACGTTTTACGGAATAAATATATCGATCTCTAGCTGATCTTTTTATCATGGCTTTAAACTCTGGACTTGATTCAAATCCTTTACTCATCATAAACTCCTCATTTCTTCTCTATTAAGCCAACATCAAACTATCTTTATTTATCAAGATCTACAGACCAATCAATCTCTTCCATAAACCAATTGCAGAATTTTGTCGAACCATTATCCATTTTCAAAGGGATTTCTCTTGCCCACATTTTAATGTCATCTATGAACATCTCTTTATCAAGTCCTTCGAAGTTGTGTTTCTTTAGCGCAGTGTTTAGGAACTCTAAAAATAGATTCCCCAAATGATACCGTTGCTCTACTTTATACATTTTTTCATATTCTTCTACCTTGACTGCAATATCGATTGTCAGATAGTTATCTTTCTTCGTGTATCTAATAAATGACCTTCTTCCATAGGATTCAGGCAAGCATCTAAAAGCTATCCCAATCGAAACATCTACATGGCCATATTTTGAATTTATGTTAGATTCCAATGCTCTTTCTAATTCACTAGCTAATTCAGCAACTCTCGCACCTGCAGTATCTGAGACTATTGAAAAATCCATGCAGCGCACCTCCTACTCAGAAATGATTCTTTTCTCTTTCAGAAACAGAAACCAATCATCCTGTTCAGAATCCGGGATCAACTTGCAATATCCAGATCCAAACACATCATTTTTCAAAAAGAAATCTAATTCTCCAAAGCCATTCATCGTATTTCCGTCTTCATCCAATTTATAAACATTCCCATCAAATCTATTCATGATTAAGGGTTCATAGAGAATCTGGCCTATCGATAACCATGATTCTTCTTCATCTTGCATATCTGAGAGAACATATTGATTACGCTCTAATTCACCGTAACTCCATAAATCAATGTCACCGCACCGCGCTCCATTTGTTATTCTTAATAAGTCGTAGTATTTCCCTATCTGTAAAGAACCAGCTTCTTCATCAATCCCCGTGATCCCGTCATTTAATTTTCCATAAACTATACTTGAAGGATCTTCTTTTAAACCTTCTTTTAGGCAATCAATGATTTTTGTAATTTCCTCGTTCATACAATCAACCTCTCTACATTAAAAAGAATCTTGAATTCTGTAACCTGCTTCTTGTGCCAACTCCTTAATTTCATCAATGTCACTTGTTGGGACAGTGATCAAAACGTAACTATCACTTTCCATATCCAAACATGCCAACGAGATTCCCTTTTCCCTTAGCCTTTTGGAAATTTCATTTAAATACTGAGATGTTGGCAGCTCATCAAGTTCTCCCTCCTCAAAATCTTCCCAGCTTATGCACGCCATTTTCTTTCTATCTAGCAATTCATCAACAACATCGCATAGGTATAGACCTGATTCTTTCCAATCGATTTCAAATGCCAAATCATGTTCAAGAAGTGCGTCGACCAACGAAATCCATGCCAATTGATTAATCGGGCTATCGATCCCTCTTTCATCCAGACGATCTTTGAACCTCTCGAAATAGGCTTCTGGCTTTTCTATAGCTAATGAAACCTCTGAATAAATTTCTTCTTCCACATCGCATGAAAGCCTTTGCACAAGCAACAACATTGCATTCATATCACTCACTCCTTTTCTGCCTAAAAGTTGAAGGCTCTTTAAAATTTCCACAATGAAATGCCTTTAACGTATGATGCGTTGCGAATCAGGTACTTTTTCATTTTGAATTACGAATTGCAATATCTTATCCTCATCCATTTTGTACCCTGGTTTATCCTCTGGAATTTCGGCCAGAGGTGTTTGAAGCAACGGATGCTCTATATTAGGGGTAGCTAGTCCCTCTTTTTCTCTAATTAATTGAATGCAATAATAATCGTAAGGAATACAGTCAAACGATAAAATTTCACTTAATTTATGTGGCGTGTCGCTTAGACTATAGATGTGAAAATTACATAGTTCATATAGGTGCTCTCCAAAATGATTTGTATCGTTCCAATTGCGCATTAATTTTTGGTAGACATGATCCTCTGGTAAAATATCAAACAATTCAGGCATGTCTCCCGTTTTCCATTTGTGATAAAGGCATGTCATAAAAACATGATGCGTCTTATTCTCCGCATAAAAATCTCGATCTTTCGTAAACATATTCGTTGCATATTGGTAGGTTAGCTCTGCAATATCTTCATAACCCCACAATAAGGAAAGCCCGATAAGTCCCCCTATTTGCCTGTCTGATACACTTCTTCTACTTGGATTGCTTTTGATCATTTGTATCAACCAAAAAAGTTGCTGCTCTAATAAAATCCATGCTGAGAATTCTCCATTTAGTATTCTATGTTTTGCATTCATTTCAAGGTGAACACCAATTAATATTTTTAAGCGATCAGCTAAACGATTTCGTTCATTTTTTTCAAATAAGTCTTTCATTTCATTCAGTCGAGCGTCTCGTATTTCTTTCACTTCTTCGTCTGAGATTACTTGTTTTTTGTACTCTTTCATCGCACGATCGAAATACTTCCAATACTTATTAGTACTCATTCTTCCACCCCTTCACATTAAGAATATTGCCAATAACTTTGTATGGGGTTCTCAATCGAACCTTCTAACATTTGTGCATATAAATAGATAGCACCGAACGCAAAGGGATAACTTTTTCTTGGCTTTATGAGTGTATCTGGATACCCATCCTCATCTACCTGGAATATGAAATCAAAACCGTCATCATGCAACCCCGTATAGTAATACTTTTCTCCCTGAATATGCCTTGGAGTTCCCCCGAATTTAATAAGAAAACGCTCATCAAATGACGCTTTATCACTTACAATACTGGCTTCCGAAATATAGTGCTTTACTAAATCAGGATCGGTAAAAGTATCAAATTTACTTTCTTCTGTTTTAGGGTGTTTCATTGTTAATAATGAACAATTGGGATATCTATTTTTAGAAATACGATCTTCAAACTGTTTAGGAGCGAATATGGAGATCATCTCAGTTTCATTAAAAGGGTTAACGATGGACAAATAAAAATACCTCTCCATATCCTTATTTACCATGCCTTCTCGTTCATCAAAATAAGCCGGTGCGTTCCCTCCGATCCATCCATTGCGGCAATCATTTTCACTCGTTTGAAAAAGCATACACTCGTTTCGTTCTTTAAGATTTTTTAGATTTTCCATTGTGTTCTCCCTTCTCTATTTTCATTTCGAGTAACACGATCCCGCCCATCTTCTCACCATACTTCGACATCATTCGAGTTAAATCCTACCAATTAAATTAACCGTGTCTAAATCGTCAAAAGCCTGCCCAAAGGATCATATGGCTATTGCCCTTATGTACATTATCAAATTGGCGCTTGCCTGTTATGATGAGATGATTCACTAGGATGATACAGAATAGGAAGGTGATTGTATGACAACGAATATGGAGAATTCTATAAGTATACAACAGACAAAGCAAACCACATCTTGGCGCCCGAGGGGCTTTATACAGTGGCTGCTGACCATTGTTGCAGGGATAGCGCTACCTTTGTTCAGCATGATGGCATACTACATCTTTTATCCAAGCAATCTTTTTAATGTCACAAGTCTGCTCGCCTTTTTTTCATTAATACAGCCGACGTTTCTCCTCATTACAACATTGATTATGATCGGTTTATTCATTCTAGCGTTTTGGAAAAGAGCATTAATCGCACGAGTAATCTTGATACCATTAGTGCTGCTGCTCATCTTTCTAAACATATATCCCGTTACAAGCCTGCTTAGCTATGCGAAGAGCGAGAACGTTCCCGTTTCTATTGGGTCTCATTTCTCCTTTGCGGGTAAAGTATCATCAGAGCCGTTAAAAGATGTGGTATATGGGAAGACAGCAGATGGTACCGAGTTGAAGCTGAGTGTCTGGCTTGCTAAGCGGCAGCCAGAAGGAACGCTTGCCCCTGCTGTTGTGAAAGTGCATGGCGGCGGATGGGTAGAGGGGGATCAAGATAACAATCCTTACTGGAATCAATGGCTGAATGAACTGGGCTATACGGTGTTCGATATGCAATATCGCATGCCGCCTCAAGCAGGATGGAAGGATGAAGTGGGGGACGTCAAATCAGCACTGGGCTGGGTTTTGCAGCATGCAGATACCTACAAGATTGATCCCAAGAAAATAAATGTCATGGGAGATTCAGCAGGGGGCAATCTGGTTATGCTGGCTGCTTATAGTATGGGAAGCAAAGAACTGCCACCTTCAACTGATGTTCCTGAGGTTCCTGTCAACGCTGTGGTTAATTTGTACGGACCAGCAGATATGGGGATCTTCTATACCAACAATCGAAGCCATAGCTATGTTGAAAATGTGCTGGAGCAGTATATTGGAGGCACACCTTCTGAATACCCTGATCGTTATCAAATTCTTTCACCGATTACCTATATACAGAAGAATTCACCGCCTACCATTAGTTTTATAGGTAGAAAGGATCGTATTGTGACAGAGAAGCAAATTGAAATTTTAGATAAGAAGTTGTCTCAGCATGGCGCAGCTCATGAGTTTTACTTTCTTCCTGCCTCTGATCACGTATTTGATGCACAACCGGGTAGTTTGGGCACTCAAATTGCAAGAGCGAAAGTAAAAGCATTTCTTCAAAAATATAATTCGTGAACACGAACAGTAACAGACACACGAGACGAGGGATAGAAATAATGTAATATCTTCCTTTTATCTATTGCGCAAAATACATGACAGGAGTGCCAGAGATGATAAACAAACCGAATTTCCGATCTACTCTACGCCCCAAAGGAAAGCTGCAATGGACTTTGACTATTGTAGCGTTCATACTTTGTCTTATTTCGCCCTTTCTCTTATACTATACGGTTTATCCACACAGCGCTTATCATGTATTCAGTATACTTGCCATGGTGTTTAGCATTGATCCCAGAATCATGCTGATTACAGTTGCTATAATTATCCTCTTCGGCGTGTTTGCATTTTGGAAAAAAACATTTCTGGCAGCTATTGCGTATATGATTACGCTATGCTTATTTAGTTCGGCAATGTTCTATCAATTCTACGGAGTATATAGCATGGCAAAGGATGAAAATATATCTCTCTCCATCATTCAAAACTTTGGAAGGAGCAGTACCTATACAGATCTGCCAAATCATTCGATGAATGATATCGTTTATGCAACCCTAAAAGACGGTACCAAACTGCTGTTGAATGTGTGGCCAGCTCAGAATGCAAATGCCAGTAAGCCAGGTCCTGCTATCGTAAGAATTCATGGTGGCGGATGGGTAGAGGGGGGGCGTGGCGAGAGTCCTCATTGGAATCAGTGGTTGAATGAGAATGGATACACGGTGTTTGATGTGGAATATCGGATGCCGCCTCCCGAGCGCTGGAAGGTTGAGGTTGGTGACGTTAAAGCAGCTATCGGATGGGTAGCGGAGAACGCAAGCACTTACAATATCGATCCCGAACGAATCAGTCTTATGGGCCAATCCGCTGGAGGAAATCTTGCCATGCTGGCAGCATATAGCATGAATAGTGGTTCGTTGCCGCCTTCCGTCGGGGATACTATCGTACCTATCAAATCTGTAATCAATTTTTATGGTCCAAGCGATTTGACAAGATTATTCGATCATTCCCTGAGCTTGGATTATGTGCATAATATACTGAGTCAATACATTGGTGGCTCGCCTAGTGACTTTCCGGAACGGTATCAAGCAGTCTCACCAATCCAGTATGTCAATTCAACCACGCCCCCGACGATTACATTCCTTGGACTGAACGATCATATCATTCCAGCAGAGCAAGAAGAGGTATTGGATCAAGCGATGACAAGCGCAGGAGCTTATCATGAAATGTATTTACTGCCTGGTGCTGATCATGCTTTTGACACTTATCTAGGAAATATTGCGACTCAGTATGCAAGAGCAAAGCTCGAAGCATTTCTAAAAGAGCATAGTTAATCATAAGGAGTTCTTCGATGAAGCTCAAAAGAAAAATGATATCCATATTGTTATTTTCAGTATTATCAATAATCATTGTCGCACTATTGGCGGTCAATATTAGCCCTAAGCCTATGAGCTATTTAACTCGCGCTATCTTTGATCATTCAGAAAAAGCGATGCTTTATCCACGTAAAAGCAACTATGAAGAATTTAAGGCGAAGGTTGTAACCCAAACGGATTTGATTTACCCGTCCGAACATAAAAATAATAGCTTTGATTTAATCCTTCCTAAGGGGAAGAATAATGTCCCTATCCTATTCTGGGTGCATGGTGGTGCATTTGTAGGAGGTGACAAGCGAGACTGTCTGGAATATCTGGAGATGATCGCTGCCCACGGCTACGCAGTGGTAAACATGAATTATGAACGGACACCTGAAGTTGTTCATCCTACACCTATAAAACAGATGACAGAGCTTGTTCGTTATGTGGCTTCGCAAGCAGAAGAGCATTCGATAGACTTGCAAAGGGTGTTTATTGGCGGAGATTCTGCAGGCGCTCAAATTGCTGGAGAATTTACAAATGTACAAAACAATCCAGCGGTACAAGAGTCGCTCCATATGAAACCTGTTCTGAAGAGCGAACAGATTAAAGGCTATATTTCTTTTAGTGGTCTGCTAAACCTTAAAGAATATGATGAGACGGATAGCGGTTTGGGCAACTTTCTATTTAGGCAAACAGCTTGGGCTTATTTTGAGGATCGAAGCTGGAAAGAATCCACTAGCGTTGCAATGGCTTCGTTAATTGGAAACATCACAGCCTCATTTCCTCCCACTTATATGACAGATGGCAACACTAATTCCTTTGAAAAGCAAATGCCTGAGTTGAAGACAGAGCTGGAGAAGTGGAATATCCCTGTGGAAATGACATATTTCACGAAGGAAGCAGCAACTTTACAACATGAATATCAATTTGATTTCTCAATCAAAGAAGCAAATGTTAATTTTGATCATGTCGTCTTATTTTTAGAGAATTATAAAGATCGTCAGCATCGTTTGTAACAAATAAACGGGAAACCAAGCGGTGGCCTCTAGTGCGTCTCTTAAAAGAAACTAATATACGCACAACATATTTGTTAATCGCCACCCACCCCCATCTAAACAAAAAAGCCTCAGAGCATTATCTCTGAGGCAAATCTTTATCGTTTGCTATATAATCTCGCCTAACCAAACATCTCCGACTCTAACATGATAGACAGTATCCTCACCGAAACTTAATTTTACAGTTGCATACTTATATGCTTTGTTTTTTATAGCTTCTATATCCTTGCCACTCCTAAACCCCAAACTAATATCTTCTTCTAGGTCAGAAAGCCAATAATCATCTGAATCTATGGCAAGTTCCCAGTTTAATTCTTGAAGACCAGGTATGTCCCCATAGAAATGTGAGGGAAATGCCTTTTTATCGTTGCTTTTATCGAATGTATTATCGTAATAATGTAAACATTCACGAAAAGCGACAACAATTTGTGAATTAATAAAGTTCGGATTATAGAGCCAAATTTTTAGATAGAATGGTTCATTTAATCTTTTCATCTGCCCGAACCAAGATTGGTAAACTTCTATCATTGCCTCAAGTATTAAACGAGAATACCATATCGGAGGATTGCGTCTAGTAAACCGGTAAAAAGGGTCAATCCCCCACAACTTTACATAGTCTCTTTTGTTTTGACATAATTGTTCTATGTCTAAATCAATATGACGTTGTTTCCATTGTTCAATCTGCTTCATTCTACGCTTCCAACCACGAATTTTCTTTTTGCTTGAAGATGGATTTGCCATATTATCTCCCTTCACATTCCGATTGTTCACTCCACAAAAAAATTCCATTCAAACATAAAAAACCCTTCCAGTCAAAGGAAGGGTCTGAGCATCGATATATCTTATTATTAATCTCTCCGTACCAACAGTGAATGGCACTTGCAATTCATTCAATCGAACTACCTTACAAGAGTGGCGTGCACACCGTCAGAAGACTGCGATCGTGCGAAGCGGCAATTCACATTACACTGAACCGGATACGATATTGCCTCTGAACATCGTAGCGACACGTTTCGAACTTCTTGCGATAGCTTCAGCCGAACATGATGCTTCGACTAGCACCATATTTGCATCGTCTCCGACTTTGGGCCACACTCTTTCGCCATTATCATTTAATGGTGTCTTACCATCGGTAATAAATTGCAGCGTCCGGGCTAATGCCCGCTCATCGGACCATCCGTACATTTCCGCCAAACGACCAGCGCGTTTCAAAATATCCCCATCGCCAAAAGGCGACCACACATCAAAAATATTATCGCATCCGACGGCAACCGTAACACCTTTCCGGTGTAATAGACCAACTGGCGGAAACTTGCGGTTTATCGGTACGCTTGTAATAATGGAGACCCCTGCATCCGCCAGAAGCTCTCCCATGACCTCCGCTTGAGCTTGAGAAATATCCCCAAACCCAAAGGCATGGCTGACGGCAACCTTGCCTTGCAATCCCGCTTCTTTCGTTAACTGGGCCAATCGTTTGATCGTAAACACACCAAGATGATCGGCGTCATGCAAGTGCAGGTCAATGCCCGCATTTCCTTCTACGGCTAGCTCCACCATTTCCTGCAAGGAAGCTTCGAGATCACCATCCACCGTGGCTGGATCGACGCCACCTACGAAGCTTGCTCCTTGGCGAAGGGCTTCCCGAACCAACTGCTTAGACTTTGAACGCAATAAACCATGCTGTGGAAAAGCAACGATTTCGTAGGTCAGCTTCCCTTCAAATGTTTGCAATGCTCGCTTAACTTGTTCCAAATTCCCCAATCCAACCTCAGGATAAACATCGACATGTGTGCGCACATGCGTTACACCAGACTTCACATAAATATCGAGCAGCTGTTCCGCGCGTTCTTGCGTCGTTGTTTCCAAAGAAGGAAGTACTTGCTTCTCGATGTCAAACCGTTCAAAAATATGGCTTGCAGGTGTTACCGCACGCCAACGATCACCGAGCAATGTTTTATCCAAGTGACAATGTTTTTCAATAAATGAAGGCAGCACCAGTCGCCGTTTCGCATCTTTCTTAGGGAGTTCATCCTGAACGGGCTCAACCGCTGGGACGATCTTCGCCACTTTTCCCTCCTGGATCAAGAGATGGTAGCATTCGGTTTCAGTACCCGTAATCTCACCGTTATCTTCCTGAAATCCCGTTTCCAACAGGACATTCGTTAACCAATAAGCAGTATTCAAAGAAGCTCATCCTTTCTACGTTCTCTGATAAAAGTTCTAAAGTTCTCCGGCAGCCAGATTCCCCTGAAAGAAAACTACGACCCTTCTTGCTCTTCGTGCAACCGCTTCGGCTGAACAACTTGCATCAACGAGAACGAGGTCGGCAGCGTCTCCGACATTAGGCCAGATGCGTTGTCCGTCTGTATTTAAAGGTGTTACACCACCTGTAATATACCCCAGTGTTTGTCCAAGGGAACGTTCGTCCTTCAGGCCGAATCGTTCCGCTAATGTACCCGCTTTTTCAAGACTATCTCCTTTGCCAAAAGGAGACCAGTGATCCGTGATGCTGTCATCACCGAGGGAGATTTGCACACCCTTTTCGCTTAAGAGCGGAATCGGAATTGTCTTTCCAATCGGAACCGAAGATGTAATCGTAATCCGCTGCTCAGCTAACAGTTCTGCAACTTGACCTGCCTCTTCCAGAGAAATGTCAGCCAACGCCAGAGCATGGCTGATGTTGACTCTTCCTTGCCAGCCGGCTTCCTCTGTTAACGCGGCCAATCGTTGAAAGGTAAAAATGCCAAGATGGCCTGGATCATGGATATGAAGATCAATACCCGCATCCGCTTCCACCGCAAGTTCCATTACCGTGTGCAGTGACTTCTCGATATTGCCGTCAATGGTTGCAGGGTCAACGCCGCCAACGAGAGCAGCACCGCTTCTTAATGCTTCTCTTACGAGAGAAACAGATTCACTGCGTAATAATCCATGCTGGGGAAACGCCACAATTTCAACCGAAGCTTTTCCTTTGTAAGTTTCTACGGCCTGAAGCGTGGCTTCCAAATTCCGCAGCCCTATGAATGGATCGACATTACAATGGGTACGAATACGGGTCGAACCGGCATTGGTCAGCAATCCCAGCAAGTTTTCTGCCCTTTCCTTGGCTACAGGCAACAAACGCGGGAGTAATTCCTCTTCTTCCTCCAGCCTTGTCAGAAGTCCTTTACGTGGTATCGTTGGCGCTTTCCATGAACCACTGTAATATGTCTTATCAAGATGAATATGCATATCGCGGAATGAGGGAAGCATGAGATATCCATTTGCATCCCGTGTAGGCATATTCGTTTCTAAAGGTTGATCTGCGGGAACGATCTCACTGATTTTCCCATCTGAGATCTGTACATGAAAAAGCATGGTTTCTGTCCCCGTTACGGTGCCATTCTCATACTGATAGCCGGTCTCCAACCGCACATTCGTTAACCAGTAAGCATTGTCCGCCACTTCCGTCTCCTCCTTCGCTGCAACTGTTTTCCCAAACCAGCCCGTAAGACAAGCATTACAAGCAGCAAGAGACGAGACGTCGCTCGGTCTCCTTTATCGTTCTTTACAAATATGCTAACATGAAGGCGATCAAACGAAAAATATATAATAAATAAGTTATATATATGTTTTTCATATATGAGAAAGGAGTCTATGCAGCGATGGATATCAGACAGCTTCGCTATTTTATTGCGATTGTGGAGGAAGGAAGCATATCAGCCGCAGCGAGAAGACTTCATATTTCTCAACCGCCTCTAAGCCAACAATTGAGAGCAATGGAAGTGGAACTCGGCGCAATATTGTTGGAGAGAAACGGGAAACACATGGAAGTAACGAATGCAGGCAAGACCTTATATTCCTATGCCTTGCAAATGGATCAATTAATGCAAGAGGCTAAGATGGAAGTGAGTGAGGTCGAAAATGGGGTAAACGGCCAATTGACGATGGGTGTAAATACGTTTTCGGTTCCTGATTTGCCTGAAATCCTCCACCAATTTCAAAAGCAATATCCTAAAGTAACGTACAAAATCCAACAAAATGAGTCCGCTCATCTGTGTCAGTTAGTCCGGGATCGGGCTGTCGAATTAGCATTCATACGATTACCGCTTGAATTGGACGATTTCTCAGTTCTTCACCTGTATACCGAACCGTTCTATTGGATTACATCGCAGAAACAGAAACGGTCTGAACATGAAGTTACGCTTGCGGACACGGCTAACGAACGGATCTTATTGCCAAGCACGCAGGGATTAGGTGTACACTATTCCATTTTGGAGGCGTACTCAAGGCTTGATATACATCCCCTCATTGTCGGCGAATGTTCCGACATATCGCTGTTGATGGAGTTGGTATCCACTGACTTTTGTTCGTCGATCGTTCCAGAAACATTGCTTCATCGGCATAGAGGGGTTTCGATCCATGCGTACAAAATTTCTTCTACCGTTGGGATGTCTTCTCCGCTCGGGCTAATATGGCTTAAAAATCACCGCTTATCCAACACGGCGCGGAACTTTATCGATTTATTCAAAAAAGAAGGAAGATATCTTCAGCATCATGCGCATAAGGAAAAGGATTGATTGAATGGATTGATTCAAGTCCTATTGTGAAGTTCATTTTTGTGGCATGTGGAAATCAAAAAAAGACCCTCGGATCATGACGATCCGGGATCTTTTGGCTCATCTTCAAACGAATGATTTCACTTCTTTGTAGCAAATCTTATCGAGAGCACATCAGCCGTGTTGTGGAGAATGTAGATTTTTCAATCGACTTCCCGTAAAGATACTGCTCACGAGCAGTACGAATCCGCCAAACAGATAAGGCAAGTCGAAATGGACTTCAAACAAAATACCTGCCAACATCGGGCCAAATATCGTACCGAGACTCGTGTAGGCATTATTCATTCCTGCCACAAACCCTTGTTCATTCCCGGCCACTCGGGATAGAAGCGTATTGATCGTAGGGCGCAAAATATTATTGAACGTAAAGAATAACATCGTAAATACCATGACATAGAAGAAATGGCCAGAGAATAATAGGAATACAAGGGACACCGCTGATAACAACAACATGGCAACAATAATCTGTTTTTCCCCGAATCGCCGTGTAATCCGATCAGTCAGCAACAGTTGATTCAACGTGCCGATGAGCGAACATACGGTTAGTAGAATAGCGATTTGACGCGTCGTGAATCCGTACACCTGTACGACAAAGAGCGGAAAAATTGCTTCAAAATGCGTCAGACCGAAGGTCATCGTGAACACAATGAGCAACATGACAAAATAGCGAGACCGAACCGAAAGCGCGATTTGCCGGAACACATTGTCCCTCTTCTCCTTCACTTGACTATGCATTTGGCGAATGTTCGCCGACACCGATTCAGGCAGTCCCCAGAAGCTGCACAGCATTGCCAGCACTCCTACACATGCGGATACATAGAATGGCATCTTGATTCCCCATTCCGCAAGCAATCCGCCGACACCCGGTCCGATAATAAACCCAGATGTCATCGACGCCCCCAACCATGACATTGACTTGCTGCGCTGATCATCTGCTGTAATGTCAGCAATATACGCAATAATGGACGGGATTAAGGCTGCTGAGCCTATTCCACCAATCAATCGCGATGCGAATAATAAAGTTAGATCACTTGCAAATGCTGCAAGCAGATTAGAGAGTGCGAACAAGACCAAACCTATGAGAATCATTGGTTTACGGCCGTATCGATCTGACAAATTGCCTGCAATGGGTGAGAATAGAAACTGGGTCAAGCCGAAGCAGGAGACCAAATATCCTGCGGCCTGTCCGCTTGCCGAAAACTCCTCAAGAAGTTCCGGCACAATCGGAATGACAAGACCCATACTTAGATTAGCGAGAAACATGTTCAACAGCAGTAATGGAAACGCCGACTTAGTTAACATTTATGACCACCTATATCGAATTGATAAAAATTACGAGTCGGGAACTGAATACCAGTCCCCCTCTATCTGCATTTGTATATGTTAGCATGCGGCTATCTTCAATAAAAATATGAAAAACATATAGGGACTTAATATTTTTGATATACATAGAGAATGCTTCTATATGATTCTTATGGCGACCGGCATAACAAGTTTAAGTGAGAATGGTTATTTTTGAAAAGATTCTATATTGAAAAGAGAACGCCCCTGAAGTTGAAGGGGCGTTCTCTTGATTCCTGGACTTATGTGATACTAAGCTGCCAGCATGTCAATTAAAGTTAATTATTGACAACCGAAATATCATGAGTTACTTTTAACCTATGTTATTTATAACCTAATATGTTTATATCAATCCAATCACTATTGACAGCTTAATATGGGAGATGATTTCAGAATTTTGAAAATAAGTTATGGAGGAACAAGACAAAATGAACTAGGTTTGCGAAGACAATTTCGACATTTGGAAGCAGCCCGCGTGCTCACTCAAGAGATCCCGAGTCGTAGATTAGTATCTTGTGACAGTACCATTTCTTTGTAAATGCCGTTGATGTTTATTAACTCTTCGTGCGATCCGATCTCTACAATACTTCCTTGTTGCATCACAATGATTTTATCTACATACTTGCAAATATTTAACCGATGGGTGACGATTATTGCCGTTTTTTCATCTGCAAATTCCATGAAATCTTCATTTATTTGTCTTTCGCTAAGCGGATCTATTGCAGATGTCGGTTCATCTAAGAAGAGTACACTTGGTCTGCGGGCATATGTTCTGGCTAGCGCCACTCTTTGCCATTGCCCGCCTGACAAATCTACTCCATCTTGGTACACAGGGCTCAGCATTGTGTTGGCCCCCCTGGGTAATTGACTGACGATATCAGATAAACCGCTGTTCGCAACGGTTTGTTTTAAATCAGGATCATTTTTATCAACTAATTCGTCACCTAACGTTATGTTTTCAAATAAAGACATCGGATATTTTCCGAATCTTTGAAATAGAACAGAAATGTTGTTTCGGAAGGACGATTTCTCATAATTACGTATATCTATGTCATCATAGCAAATCGTTCCTTCATAATGATCATACAGGCCGATCATGCATTTCAAAAGCGTGCTTTTTCCAGATCCATTATCACCAAGAATAGCAACTTTTTCTCCTTTGTTGATGCGAAAAGAGATATTGTTTAATACGACTTTATCAGAATCTCCATAATGAAAGCTCAATTGATGAACAGATAGACTTGACTGCAATCCTTTAAATGATTTCCCGTTAGGATCGTTTTCTTCTTCTTCCATGTTCATTACATCAAAAAGCGAAGGCAAGTAAATAGAGGCTTGGTTGAAATAGCTAAGTGAGTTCACAATATCATTTGCATAATTTTGAAACATTAATATGGCTTGAGTTACTAGCATGAAAGAACCAATAGAGATTTCAGTAGTCGAGGAAAGCACTAAAACAATAAGCATGGAAGCATTTAAGATTTGTGTGACAATTTGAAGCCCGGTAAATAGTGTGTCTCTTTTCAGACCGATTTTAATAAGGGGGTGCTGAACATGCCAAAATGAGTTCTCCCATTTGCGAAGTAGATATGCATACCTCTGGAAAATTCGAATTTCAGCGGCCTTAATATAATCTGTAAAAATACTAGATATGAATTCCTTCTCTCTTTCCTTTTCGCTATTTTGTGTAAGGATGTCCATCTGATATTGATTGTATAGTCTAGTTACGTAAATGTTGAGCACGCTTAAAATAATGAGCAACACTATTATTACCCAATGAATATTGTGCAAAATATAAACCATAAGCGTTAATGCGATGCAGCTTTTCATTAATGATAGTGCATTGTTGAGAAGATGAATCCCAAGATGGGGGGTAATGGATGAGAGCATCGAAATTTTATTCTGTACGTCAGTACTTTCTAATGAAATCTGTTTTACGCGGGATAATTTTGACCTGATTAGATATTCAAAGCGGAACATATATTTCGAATTTAACTTAACTTCAAATATTTTTCCCGATAATGTGACAAGCTGAAAAAGAATATAAATGATTGCCTGTGAAATGAGAAGCCATATAAGTAAACTTGGATTATTCCTGTATTCAGTTAAAGCATCTCCTATTTTTTCTGTTAGCAATAATGATATGTTAGGTAAAAAGGCGAGAATCAGAGAGATTCCGATAAAGAACACAAATCCAATTCGAGAAACATTGAAAATAATATTGAATACCCATTTAAATAATTTTAATTTCATCGGAAATGGACGCAATTAAATTCCTCTTTTCAAGTATATCGCACAACTATGTTGATTTGCAGAATGCAAGGACGATATCCAACAAAGAATAAAGAACTCAAATAATCTGAGTTCTTTACTTTTAAATATTTATTTCGGTACTGCTAGCAGCCGCACTTCGGAGGATTAATCCAGTACGAACACCCTTTTGGAGCACTGGAGCAGTCAGTCCACTTTTTATACGGCATGCCATTTCCTTGAAGAGTACACGAGTTATCATAAGTGCATTTATCTACACAATAAGAAATAGAGCAATCATCCTTCTTCATTGATATTCACCTCCTTTCGGGCAATCTTGAACAGAATAGGTTAAGACACCAGACTTTGCTGGATGATATGGATTTGACTCATAACGGATTCCATATGTCCTGAGTAAGTTCCCTTAATCTGGCCATTTGCAGAAATACGAATAATTATCGGGAACTCATTTACTTTTAAGGTTTGAATTGCGTTCTCGTTCACAATGAATTGTTCGTGTGGATTAGTTCTCTCGACTAAGCTCAAGTGGTTATGAATGTGATTGTGTTCGTTTTCTAACTGTGGAGGATAAAAAGAGAAGATCACTATATGTTCATTTGCGTGTTTTAAATCAACCTTATGATCAAACAAGGCAGTTAGCGTTTTTTCGCAAGGATTGCAGCCTACTCCCGTAAGCAAAATTAGAGTGTCCTTGCTATGATGCTGTTTAAACACAACAGTATTTTTTGAAGCAGGATCAATGACTTCAATTGAAGGTATAGCTTCGCCCTTTGCTAGAGAGGAATAAGGCAACTCGAATGGATTAAAATCACCCTTGTTTTTATCTTCTTTCATTATTTTTAATTCGTCCATTATTGCTTTCGCTACATTCAATAATTGCAAAATAAAATATGCTACAGTGCACAGGCCGATACACATAAAGATTATACCTATTATTAATAAATCCATACCCTACCTCATCCCGTTTTAATGTTTTTTAAAATATAGGCAGCATGATTTATGTAACGATAAAAGAATAAAATAATTAAGGATAATGCCTCCATATATACGAAGAACACGAGCTGGTGTATATCGTCTAGTAAAGTAAGCAAGTTGGTGGAAGGCGGAAAGATTAAGGTGAGGAACAGACTTGCGATTAATACAAAATTTCTAGCAACAATTCCTTTGTTAAGAATATAATTTCCAAGGAAACCGCCACATTGACAAGAGATTTCGCTCTTTTTCCTTATATGCATAACTATCATTAGATTGAATATAAAGAGCAAGGAAATCAAAGCTATCGATGGAATAGCAGTATTGCGGCCAATTAATAATAATAGTGAAAATCCTATTTCTGTAGTGATGACTGAAATCGCCAAGAAATAGGCAATGTAGTTATTACTTACATTTAACATTACTTTTATAGCTCTAATGAAGGGACCGAAATTAAAAATCTTCGATACTCCAGTACTGACAAATATATTAACAATGAGCAAATGAACAAAAAAACTATAAATTATAAAAACCTCCTTAATTATCTCTACATTTCCACAACTTAGTATATTATTGATTATAATTCATTGTCAAAGAGTATTTTGCTAAATCTAATAGTACATGCAAAAATTCACTGTAATTAAATGCAAAAAAAGACTCAAAAATTATGGTATAAAAACTGCTAGAAAGAAAGGCGAGATATAATGGAGAATTTATATAAGTCAGAAGCAGGCAAACGAGAAGTTTTAGAACAGTACCGAAAAATACTTGCTAGCTGGCCAGTGGAAAACCACCAATACGAAGTTGAGACAAGCTTCGGATCGACTTTTGTCATTGAGTCAGGATCCAAGAACAATCCCCCACTGATTCTCCTGCATGGAAGTGTATCGAATTCTTTCACTTGGTACGGCGATGTAGCCTCTCTTTCAAAAACTCACAATGTTTATGCAATCGACATTATTGGAGAAGCAGGATTATCAGCAGCAAGCCGACCAAGCTACGAGAGTGGTGCATACGCGCTATGGTTGAATGAAACCATACATGCACTTCGATTAAGCTCCTGTTCCATTGTAGCTATGTCATTAGGCGGCTGGATGTCATTGAGTTTCGCTACCACTTATCCGGAGAAGGTAGACAATTTGGTTTTGCTTTGTCCCGGAGGGCTTGCACATGAAAAAGCCAGTTTCCTATGGAAAGCAATCTTTTTCTCCCTTCTTGGAAAATGGGGTCAGCTACAAATACTTAAATTAGTGGGTGCTGGTACTATTTCTTCATCATCGTTATCCGGATTGGAAGTAGATCTTTCATTCGCATCACTTGTTTTCAAACATTTCAAACCGCGAACTGCAAAAATGCCGTTATTTAGTAATCAGTCCCTTCATCAATTAACGATGCCGATTTTCATGTTTTTTGGCGATTCTGATCAATTAATACCTGCTAGCAAGAGTATGAATCGACTGAAACAATTTGCACCACAAGCTAGGATCGAGCTGCTGCCGGATACGGGCCACCTCATTGTCAACCAAGCAGATAGGATACTACAATTCTTGAACCCCCAAGGCAGTTGATAGGTTACCGCAAACAATAAAAAGGTTTCCCGACATTAGCACCTCCGCCTAACAGCCGAGAAACTCTATGTCTGGAAACCCTTTGTTAATGGGCATTTTCAGCCTTCTATTTAGCTAACTTTGACATCAATACTGCGCACAGCGTTGAAGAAACTATAAAAAACCATTCATTCCACCAAATATTCTGCCGAGAACATTAAAATATATGAAAAGAAGAGATAAGCCAATCGTTATTAATAGTGTCAAAAACAATTGTTTTCCTTTTTTTGCGATAGAAAGAAACAAAATAATTATCATAAGTAAATAAATTCCCTGCATCCATGGAATTAAATAATAATGTGTATGTATAGGTAAGTACGCATTACGTAAGTTATACCCTTCTGTAAGCAACACCGCCGCCGGGAGGGATAACACCGTATTGGAGAACAATCCGTTCCCACCCGAGTACCACATCATATATGCACAAATAGGTGAGATCACCGCGCATATGCTCCAAAAAATAATGACTTTTTGCGGGAAAAAATGCAATATGAACACTGTATATACATAATAAACGGTAAGTAGCGCCACAAAAAATGTAAATACTTTTACAGCCGCTTGCTTGGGCGAATCGCTAAAGACCGATAAAAGCGTTGCTACAAATACCCACACGCCAAGGCGCGATCCAATGTGGTCAAGTATAGGGTTTGCGCCGGGATCATCCACAAGTTTCGCTACTAACCCCAAAACGGCTCCTAAAATAAAAGCAAATACGATTGAGAAAGCGATTTTTTTCGTATGTGATTTTATGGGAGCTCTAATCCTAGTTAACTTGTTGGATATTTCCATAATATGATATTACACCTCCCAATTATATTCTGTGAGGGAATCCGTATGCTTAGGAACTTTTCAGATACAGGCAAAAATGAATTGATCACCGCTCCAAATAGCACACAATCTATTAAAAGTAGCGGACATCCGCCTAACTATTTTCAATAACCCACAAAAAACAAAAAAGCAGATGGAGTTAAAATGTGCGTTTATCTCCATCTGCTTTTACTTTTTGGATATTATTTATATTTAGTATCATGCTAATAGGGTATTTCAGAACTTACTGGTCAAGAGGTCAGGGATTAATTTGCTTCTTTAAAACTGTTGATCAAATTCGTATATTCGTCTTTATATCCATCCCAATTGCTCTTAAGCGTCCACACCATCAATTGACCATAATGTGTAGGTGTTTCGATAACGGTGATTAAATAAGCAACATTCACATTGTCTGAAGTACCTTCAAGCGTATATTGTAGCGCCTTATAACCATTAATCGTAACTTCTTTCACATCTCCTTGTTTTGGATTGGTTAATGAAGAAACGAATGGTTCGGTAACTAAATCATAATACTTTTGTAGTGAAGAATCTTTAAAATCCTCTTTTGATTCGAGTAGCGCCATGAAATATTTTTCTTTTTGAGGAGTATAGATCTCAAGGTCACTATCTGGATTTAGCTCTCCGTTCGCATCTTTCCAACTACTAGAGGCACTTACTTGATATTTGTTGTCTTTACTCTTAAACACGGTTAAGTCGTCTTTCCCACCACATGCCGCAAGGATAGCAACCATAGAAATAGCTAATACAAATGTTAATATCTTTTTCATTGTTAATTGAGTCTCTCCCTTTTATGTATTATGAAAATTTCCTCCAAAAGAAATAATCTCCTACTATGTTACGGCATTTACAACTAAATTACCAGCTTTTCGGATAAACACTTTCAAAAGTCGCCAAAATTTGCATGCGACAGGGGGGACGATTCTTGATTGTCGCGCAAAATATTACGCCTATATATGTTATCTTTTCTCAAACCGATACCTTTGTATCTGATTTAATTGCTCAGTCAATATAGATTCCAGCTCTAAAATACACAAAAAGCCCAAACGCTAAAGACGTTCGGGCTTCTACCTAGCAGGTAAATGCAGCTCTCAAAAATACTATTTTCTTTCAAGCGACACACAGCACTCCACATGTGTCGTCTTGGGAATAGGAACATGATTCACTCCTGTATATCGTACGACCTCAATCACTTCAAATATCTCTTTTCAACTTGTTCTACCCAACCTGGAATTGAATCTAAGCGATGTGTAATTGAGCCATGGCTAATCTGAAGCACCATATCACCTTTATCGCTACTGTTATCAATGACAATTAGATGATCGATAAGGTGCATGTTGTTAAGTAAATTCTGAATTGAAGTGTCATGCCTTCTGATAATGTCCTCAGTTGGAATATGATGTCCGCCATTTCTAACTCGCACTGCAACTCGTTCTATATTTAAATGATAATCACCCAAACCTACATAAAACATCGTAATTTCAAACTTATTGGCCTTAGCATCCCGCATGAGACGAATGGCGTTTCCACCTGCCAATGTAGTTTCAACCGAAAAGTCTCTACCATGACGAATACAGTCTCTAGCCAATTTGATGGCCTCTTTGCCTGCAGATACTTTTCGGCTTTCAGGATGCAAAGAATCTATCCCTCGTGCCAAAGCATCCGGATCAATGTTCACACTGATTCCTAGTCGATCAACGATCAGGTTTCGAATCGTACTTTTACCGCTGCCATTATTACCAGCAAATATATACATAATTGGCATTGGTTCATGCATGAGAAGCATCCGAATTGACAACAGGAACAATATCCCCATTGTTATATTCCTTCACAATTTGACCTTCTACGGTTTTGTATACGATGTAAGTGTCATTTGCTTTTGCGTCCAGCTTGGCACGATCTCCGGTGAGCTTAATAAGCTTCTCTAAATCTTTAAATTTATCCATGGGCTTCACCTTCCCATCATCAGTATCGACGTCGAAATTAAATTATAACACAGCAGAACGATTTGACGTCACACCTTGATTGCATGTCAGTATTCTTCACCCGCGATTCTTCATGAAACAATCTTCGTTATCCAATTCAACTTGGCTTAACAATTTGAAAATTTAGTGAGAAGAGATATTGTTATTCTCATAACACATCTCATTTTCGGGTCATCATAGAATTGAAGCAGGCTTACGTCTTCTAAAGTCTAATAGGGATATATTTATGTACAATTGTATTGTATCAGTATAAACATGTTCTCTAATGAATCGCATACTTTTATCGTACTCATCATCTGTGAAACAAGCAATTAAGTAAAAAGCATTCTTATATTTGGTAGATCGCATATAATCCGTTAAATGCTTCTCATATCCCTTTTTTAAATAAGAACTGCTTGCCCTCTTTATTTCTACTAGAACCTTTTCATCTTCGTTAATATTTTTATATAACTTAAAATCAACTTTCCCATTTCCCAGTGCAGCCTCTCTAGTAATTTCTACTTCTTGATTATAAAAGTAAGCATCCATTATATTTTCTAAAATTAGCTGTATACGTTCTTCCTTTACTGGAACATCGTTCACCCAAAATAATTTATATAAATTTCCGTATTGTATTCTTTCAATGATATATTCCAACATTGAAGAAACTTCACCGGTAAGTGTAATATGCTTTGTTTTATATTACTCTTGAATATCAAGAGGGAGTAATTCAAAATAGTAGTCTATGTTAATACCCAATCTTTCTTCTATGATTGTCTTTCCAAGTTTACGATTATTATATATAGAATCAATAAACAAAAAGTCAATATCTGTAAACAAAGAATCTGGATAATAAAAGATATCGTAAAAGTAACTCTTATGTTCTTCTATGGAAAACTCACAACATTCTTCAAATTCTGCTTGACTAGCTTCTAGAATAAACAAATGACATCTTTCATCAAAATAAATTTGATTAAACTCCGGCAATTCCTTTTGCAAATCTGCCATATAATCAATGAATTTATACAAAACAAATTCATGAATCGCATTCATTTGATGATAAAATGTGTCTCCTGTCCAGTAGTATAATTCTTCAAGTGTTTTTACACATTTATGATATTGTTCTCTGTATAAATACTTTGGGAGAATTTCTTCAATTATATCCCCAATATCCGTTTCTTCATTAAATACTTCCACCTTTAAAAAATGGTGAACTATATAATTATATACGTCTTGGTAACCAGTCTCAAACAGAATCACCTAATTACCTCCCTTCAATTACCCCGCCCTATTTATTACCCGATCTGCTCCAGCGAGCGAATTCTTTACTTCAAGCGCTTGTTATGTCTCAGTCCGCAAACAATTTAATTAAGTTTCATTAACTGAAATTGGATCGGCTACACTTAGTAGAACAGAAAAATTAAGGGCTTGTAGAATGATCACATCACAACAAGGAGCGGATTTACTATATCAAGAATAAGACGAACATTTACAGATGAACTTAAGAAACAGATGGTTCAGCTATACGAGAATGGGAAATCAAGAGCAGAGCAAACATTGTAAGTGAGTATGAGCTAAGTGCATCTGCATTGGATCGTTGGATTAAACAAGCCCAGCAAACAGGTTCCTTTTCAGAGAAAGATAACCGCTCTCCAGAAGAAAATAAACTTATTGCATTACGGAAAGAAATCCAACGACTCAAAATGGAGAATGACATTTTAAAGTAAGCATCGCTGATCATGCGACGAAAGTAAGTGTCAGTAATCAAAATCGTGACAAATACTCGGCATCAGCAATGTGTGACGTCCTGCAAATATATAGAAGTACGTACTCTTATGAAGCAAAGGAATCCACTCAAGTAGATGGCATTACGAAGCCTATCGTTGAAATTTTCTGGAAGAACCGAAATGCATAAGGTTCAAGAAAGATTAAAGCAAATCTTCACGAACGTGGACTTATCGTATCAATACGTCGTATTGGCCGCATCATCAAAGAACAAGGGCTTGTTTTTTCTCGTTACTGTCGACAAGATCATCGCTGATAACTTGCTGAACATTGTCAATCAACCGTGCTTCTTCATGAACGCAATACCTGCTGTTTAATGACGATTTCTTTCACATCCTTATCAACATGAGGGTATTCAACCTCACCCTACTCTTCTGTGATATGGAAGTAAAGAATTTGAATGTCTCTTTTCTCTGCCTCCGTAAGTTCCTTTTGGGAAAGCCCTATTTCCTTGATGCCAACTAACACTGAAAGTTGCTCTAATCGTTGGTATGGTTTTTCCTGCGTTCTTTAATCCAATCCTGAAAAGTTTGCTTAGAGACATCAATTTTCTCAGCTACTATCTTGTATTCCATGTGAAACGTCTCAGTTATGTACTGAAGATCAATCATTATCATCACCGCCATACTCAGTATGTCTCCGCATATCTATGACACTCATGCATACCAAGTATGTCAAATGGTTTTTCGCAAACAAGTAAAGCCAAGTGTAGGAATTCCCGCACACCGCTTAATTACGTAATTTCTTTAGTTTTCGAACTGCAAACTTTCTTGTATCCTCGTAGCTGTCATGCAAGCATTCTTGTAAAATCTCTTGGGGGAGAACTTTTCTCTTGGACATTCTTTGAACCAGAGTATGACGACAATATGAACACAGTGTTTGTCTATATATGTATATCAATGCGGAGGGATTAATTTTAACTGATCGGTTATCTAATAAATCCTCAATGTCCATAAAGGCACCATGCCATCTCCCATCCTCATATGACACTGTCAGTCTTTGAATACCTTCGAGTAGAACAATTTCATCTTCCGACTTATAGCAATAACATAGGAGACTTAGAGCATTTGCGAGTTCCTTCTTTTGTTTAAGTAGATTT
>Ga0102589_1001766_pt1 | contig 27383 bp, 24 predicted proteins | sample AraplaMF_Col_mLB_FD_76858 | JGI IMG/M metagenome (GOLD analysis project Ga0102589, IMG submission 76858) | Arabidopsis root microbial communities from the University of North Carolina, USA - plate scrape MF_Col_mLB | ecosystem: Host-associated > Plants > Roots > Endosphere | place: USA... | reverse complement strand
TTATGGTTTTCAAGCCCTTTACAACATGATGATTTGTAGAGGGCTTTTTCTAATGGAAAATAATAAAAATGCTAACATAATACCAATTTACTATATTTTAACAAAATACTTTCGTGGTATAATATCCCTAAGAAAGGAGTGGTAATTTTGGGAAATCGAAATCATTTTAACGTAATAAAACTTCTAGTAAGCTTATCTGTTATTTTATGCATGATAAGTTATCCGGTTATTACCTTTGCTGAAACACTTGATACCCATCCTAGTGCAAAAAGCAAATCGAATGACATTGATACGGGTATAGCAAACTTGAACTACAATAACAACGAGGTATTAGCTGTGAAAGGAGATAAGATTGACAGTTTCGTTCCAAGAGAAGGCATTAACTCAAATGATAAATTTATAGTGGTGGAACGAAACAAAAAATCACTTACAACTTCACCAGTGGATATTTCAATAATCGATTCTATGGCGAATCGTACTTATCCAGGAGCATTACAACTTGCAAATCAAGCCTTTGTAGACAATCAACCTAGTTTATTAGTGGCGAAAAGAAAACCGCTAAATATAAGCATAGATTTACCTGGTATGAAAAGAGAAAATACTACGACCGTGGATAATCCTACATATGGTAATGTTTCTGGTGCAGTAGATGAGCTAGTATCTACTTGGAGTGAAAAATATTCAACAACCCATACTTTACCTGCAAGACTACAATATTCAGAGTCTATGGTTTATAGCAAATCTCAAATAGCAAGTACGCTAAATGTGAACGCCAAAGTTCTTGATAATTCACTAGGAATTGACTTTAATGCAATTGCTAATGGAGAGAAAAAAGTGATGGTTGCGGCTTATAAACAAATATTTTATACGGTAAGTGCAGAACTACCTAACAATCCATCAGACCTTTTTGATGACAGTGTGACTTTTGAAGAGTTAACGCGTAAAGGGGTAAGTAATGACGCTCCTCCCGTTATGGTGTCAAATGTAGCTTATGGTAGAACAATTTATGTTAAATTAGAAACAAGCTCTAAGAGCAAAGATGTACAAGCTGCATTTAAAGCCTTACTGAATAATGTGAATACGAATGTAGAAACTAGTGGGCAGTATAAAGATATTTTTGAAGAAAGTTCCTTTACTGCAGTAGTATTAGGTGGAGATTCACAACAGCATAATCAGGTTGTCTCAAAAGACTTTAATGATATTAGAAAAGTAATAAAAGATAATGCTGAGTTTAGTCTTAAAAATCCAGCATACCCAATCTCATATACAAGTGTTTTCTTAAAGGACAATTCAATTGCTGCTGTCCATAACAATACAGACTATATCGAGACAACATCTACAGAATACTCTAAAGGCAGCATCTTCCTTGATCATTATGGTGCATATGTTGCTCAATTTGAAGTAGCATGGGATGAATTTTCATATGATGAAAATGGCAAAGAAGTGCTATCCCATAAAACTTGGAATGGAAACTGGAAAGACAAAACGGCTCATTTCTCTACTGTAATACCACTTCCGCCTAATTCAAAAAATATAAGAATTTATGCAAGAGAATGTACAGGTCTCGCATGGGATTGGTGGAGAACAATTATTGATGAATACAATGTTCCATTATCTAAAGAAATAAAAGTTTCAATTGGAGGAACTACATTACACCCAACAGGTTCCATTCATTAGGTACCTTTCACGATTTGAATGTCACCGTGAATGGTCAAACTAAGTAATAAATTAAAGATAAAAATACGATTATCCATCCTGGATAAACAAACGGCTGAGACTCTTGTTTAACAAGAACTCAGCCGTTTCTATTTTCACAAACATCTCTTCGAACAGAAAGAACATCCCCAAAGACTGCACCAAGTGTTACAAGAAGAAATAGGACCTATGCGTCATAATATGGAAACTGTTTTGTAACTTAGTTTAAACGAGTTCGTCGAATGGGAAGGGGGATGTGCATGAAGAAATGGTTTTTATGTTTAGTAGCTCTTTTAGGACTTACTATTATAACGGGGTGTTCAAATACTACTGGCTTATCCGGAGAAAAACCTCCTAATGCCTTTATAGAGATTGAAAATAAAAAATTTGAAACTACACTCGGTACTTATTGTTGGCAAAATGGATGTGTTGATACTGCTGGACCAGTTGAACTTTTAGAAAGCCAAAAGCCTATAAAAGTTCAATCAGGTGAAACGATAACGCTTGTAATGGACTATGAAATAAAACCGAATGAATTTCATGTTGCACAAATAAGTGGTAATAAGGAAACTGAGGTCGTGGTCAAAGACAATCGTTTTACTGCACCTACACAACGTGGGGTTTATTATTATTCTTATAGCGTATGGTGGAGGGTAGAAAAGGAAGCGAATGTATCTAATGGCGACGCTTTCTATGCCTTTGTTATAGAAGTAGAATAGCTATTACATTATAAAGCGCGACATTGATCAACTAAAGGTGAAAAAGTTGTAGATAATATTTTTATTTGTGAATGAATTGGGGGAACTGATGAGCTCGAAGCGGTATTATGGTTTATTCATGATGAACTATTAAGACATCCCCATTTAAAGGAAATTATTAAACATGCGAAGGCGCTGATTCAAATTTATTTGTCATCACTGCTTTATATTCATCATAGAAGTAAAGTAGTCATACATAAATAGGGGGGCTTTGTATGAAAAAAAGGGTATATATTGTAAGACATTGTGAAGCACAGGGGCAGCCTCCGGAGTCACAACTTACGGAAAAAGGATTGATACAAGCAAACTATTTAGCTAGATTTTTCTCAAATAGTGAAATTGATCGAATTATATCCAGTCCTTTTTCACGTGCAATTCAGTCAGCAGAACCGATTAGTGAGGAAACAAACATAAAAATTGAGATTGATGAACGTTTATCAGAACGTATACTAAGTACTACGGATTTACCTGATTGGTTTGAAAAACTTAAAGCAACATTCAATGATTTGGAGCTGAAATTTCAAGGTGGAGAGTCAAGTAAAGAGGCTATGACCCGGATAGTAACAGTTGTAGATGAAGTTTTTAAAAGTGAATCTAAAAACACAATAATTGTTACTCATGGAAATTTAATGTCTCTACTACTAAAGAAATATGATAACAGCTTTGATTTTGATCGCTGGAAGAGTCTTAGTAATCCTGATGTGTTTGTATTATATTACACAAACAATGAAGTACATATGGAACGTTTATGGCAAGGGGATTAATAGAAAAATAGTCAATATCCTTAAATAAGTGGGCGTCTTTAGGAATGCCTCAACTCACCAAAGTATAAAACAAAAAAAGCAGATTTATTCTACCAGTTTTGTAGATTAAATCTGCCTTTTAGTATTAACAGCAACAATCTTTGGTAAAGGCGGTTTTCTAAAAGATTGTTACTTTAGCTTTCTTCTCCAATTAAACACCCGCTAGTTCAACAACTTCATTAAATCAATTCTTGTATAGGTTTTATTATAAGTTGTCCCATCATCATTATAAAATATGACTTTTTTAAAATATGGGTTGGAGATAGGTTCGTATCCGTGTTTGCTAATTAACTTTATCATTTTTGGATTTCTATTGGGTCAACACTCACAAATATCTCATAATAACCTAAACTCTATGCAATATTTTCTCTATACGTAATTAAATCTAAACCTATTCCATTACCCCGATAATCCTCTTGTACCGATATGTAATAGATTGGCATATTGAGCACAAAATTGGAATGGATGATTTTTTCGAATGCAAAGGAGCCAGTGCAAAAGGTGAACGACTTTATAAGTTTCATCTAGCTGGGTGAAATATCTATTTTCGTGAAGATTAATCTTGGTCTAAGGCAACTTATTTTTACGCTCGAATTTTATTTAGTAATGGTGAAAAAGATTGCTGTAGACCCACTCGATATTCGTCTGATATCATAGTTGAGTATTAATTGAAGGAAGAAGAGTAAAGAGTATTTGATGATAATTCTTCCCGCATTTTTTATGGTTAAAACTCTTACTCGGAGGAGATATAAATGGTTAGTGAGAGAGAACAAATTAGCAAAAAGGTTGCATGGATTGCACTTATATCCAACGTAATTCTTATGGTAGGTAAAATCTTCTTTGGTCTTTTTGGGGGAAGTGAGGCCGTTTTTGCAGATGGGATTCACTCTGGAGCAGATGTAGTTGCTTCAATTGCTGTGCTAGCAGTAGTCGGTATTTCTAATAAACCACCTGATAAGGATCATCCCTTTGGGCATGGTAAGGCGGAGGTTATTAGTGAAGCGATCGTTGGAATTATTTTAATAATAGTTTCACTTTATATTTTAGTAGAAGCAATTTTAGCATTTTTTGAAAAACCTAGTGTACCACAGTACAGTGCATTGATTGCAGCTATAATTTCTTACATAGCGAAAGAAATACTATATAGATACTCCATAAAACAAGGGGAAAAGTGGAATAGTAAGGCGATTATAGCGATTGCGTTAGATCATAAAGGTGATATTATTGCTTCACTTGCCGCATCAATTGGAGTCCTCTTAGCAATAATAGGGAATGCCATTGGATGGACATTTTTGCTATACGCTGACGCAATTGCAAGTGCTTTAGTAGCTTATTTTATTTTTAGAATCGCAATGGAATTAGTTAGACCTTCTGTTGACGTTTTAATGGAAAAAAGTGTGGATCAGGAACTTTTAGACGATTATGAAGCTACTATTCATGAATTTAATCAAGTGCAACGAATAGACAAAATTCGTGCAAGAGAACACGGTCACTATAAGCTTCTCGATATTCGTCTATCCCTTAATCATGATTTAACAATTAAACAAGGTCATGATATTGCTCGTGACATAAAAAATTCGATATTAAAAAAATACCCTGATGTAGGGGAAGTTCTTATCCATGTAAATCCTTACTATATGGAACCTAATCAAGAATAGTACTACCGAGTTGCACAAGCTTGAAGTGTTGGCGCAACTATCTATGTAGCTATTGCTTGTTTTATAGCTTATTGTTCAGTAATTGAAAAAAACAAGAATCCTTCGAATAAAAGGCTTCTTGTTTTTTTCTTTGTTTATCCTGATGGTGTGATGCAATTGTAGAAGTAATCAAGGGTAAGGAGCGCTACTACATCAATTCAATTATGAAAGCACATAGTGGGTGTCATAACTGTAGGTTGTCAAGCAACTACCAGTATTTATGTAAGTTTAACTGTTAGTACATTTATAAGGAAAGTACTAGTTCATTTCAACATCACATAAAATAAAGGAATGTAGTTATTTCAAATGCTCGTTTCGAATAGATTATTGCTATATTTGGAAGAAGATAATTTCTAGATATCCAAATAGCCTTGTTCAAGTTTTTTAGAAGTAATTTATTTTTGTAGTTCTTGATAATTAATGGCCTCTTTAAATTCTTCAGTTGTGTAGATATTATAAAACATATTTCTACTATTTACGTTTGCTATTGTCCCTGTAAATGTATTGTCTATCCATAAATAGTATTCATCATCGTTTAGTTTGATCTTATATTGCGGAACTACTTTGTTATCTACTTCACCAAATTTTCTAGCTTTTTTAAACGTTTTCTCTATAATCTTAATATCCTTCGCATCGGATATTAACTGTAATGTGTCGGGTTTTTCTTCTTCGAAATTAATTAATTCTTGAATTTCTATCGTTTTTGTTGTTTCTTCATTACCGTTACAAGCCACTAACCATATAGAACAAAAAAATAATAACAATATTGTTTTTATTTTCACCTTATCTTCACCTCTTAAATATTATTTCCTCTCCATAATCGTTGAATTAAAATATCCCCATATAAGTACTTCTTCACATTGTAAAAAAACACCTTTTTATCCGACAATTAAAAATTTTACTTTGCTAACATCAAAGAACAACAATCTATAGTAAAAGAGCTTCTACATAGTTGTTCTGGCAATTAGTTTATTTCTTCATCATATACTTCATTTAAACTAAACTTTTCAATATTTATTGCTTTGGTTTTTGACGTAAGTAATGCATTGTGAAGCGGGTAGGTGGAAGATCTGCCTCTTTATACACTTATTATTAAAATGTCATGCAGACTTTACGAATCTAATGCTTTAGAAACTGGTTCGGATGGATCTAAATTTGATATGATTTAAAAGAAGCTCGAAAAGATACTAGAAGCGGAATCGTCTCATTATGAGCTCGAAAAAGAATTAACAGACGTAAGGAAAGACTATTTTGCTAAAAATGCTGAGTCAATTTATGAGGACTCAGAATATTAGGGCAATGAAATAAATCGATTACTATAGTAAACCCAGGAGATTGGAAAAGGGGTGGGTTTATGTCGGAAGATAAAAAACATTTACAAAAAAAGGTGCAAGGAAATTACCGGAGAAGAAAAAAACAAATCAGAGATCAAAAAGAGTTCGATATAAAAGAGTTTACTATTCTCGCTATAATCGTTTTTGTTATTTACTTCTTGAATGCTTTTTTCCCAGAATTTTAGAAAATCGCATGTCCCTCGAAAAAGTGGAATCAGATTTCTTTTGGGACATGAAGGACTTTTGCTCGTCCTTATTACGGGAAAGGGAATGGCGAGGAAGAATTAGTAAACTTTATATGGCTTAAATATGGCTTTTTGGCTAGCACGGCTTATAGAGGTGCCCGCAAACTTTTTGAAAGGAAGTGTTAAGTTGAAAACTGCAAAGCTAACACTTTTTATAACAAGTTTAGTAGTACTACTACTGTTCTTTGTGATTAACATCAATACGGTAAGCCCAATCACTGTTTCAGGCAATGGGAATCCATTTTTGATAGTAGCAGCCCCATTGCTCCCACTATTCATCTTAATGGTTTTATTATGGGGAAGAATTTTTCGAGTACATTCAATAAGTCAACGCATTTCAATTGTTGGTATAATTTTGACGTTCGTTCATTTGATAATCGCTTTTATTTATCAAAGAATCTCTCTAGCAAATTATCGGGAAATTATTAAAGATGCATATATTAAAAAGTATGGGGAAGTAGATAGTCAATATATACAAGACATCACAACAGCATTAGATATTCATGTAAACAACCAATATTTTAATGTTAATACATTTTTCATGTTTATTAGTTTTTCAATTTTTATCGCCTTCGTTTTTTATTTATGGGGTATTCATGAAAATGAGGTGGAAAGTAGAGATGGACAACAATGAAGGAAGTTGTTTAGTCAGTCATTAACCATAGATTCAAACAACATACCATGTAAATTAGACTGTATAGTTATAGAATAATCTTTTGAAGATAAGATCAGTCGCTCATAAAAAGTGAGTACCTGGTCTTTTTGTGTTTAAATTATCTCCTTTTTCAGGTTGTGGCATATCACAAAAAAACCATAACCCGGTCGGTTATAGCTCATATATTACTCGAAAATATATATTATTTTGTACGGATTTTAGTTTTTTTGCTATGAACGATTGCGGGATAGCACAGTATGCATTAACAACTTGGGGCGATGCATGCAATAGGTTGCTATCCCACAACCAGTGTATGTACTTGTATTTAAAAACATTACAACCATGAATATGAAAGAAAGGTTTGAAATTTGAGCATTTTCCTTAACAAGAATTGCCAAAATTAAAAAGGACCACTTCCTAAAAAAAGTGACCAATATGTTGTTACTAATAAAAAATCAAGGGATCCAAGTGAAAGGTTGATACAAAAAATAGTGTAAATTGAGTAGAGTTAATTGTGATAAAGAATATTATTAACCAGCATAAAGACAGTAGGAATGACAATAAATTTAGATGTATGATGTGTATTCCTCCTCTTACTATAAAGTGAATTGAAGAAGGAAAAGCGTATGATAATTATTGTGGTCATAAGGAAGTCACCAAGTTAAAAAAAGAAAAAAGCAGAATAATCTATTCTGCTTCTGGTTTTTCACTATTTTCCATTTCAACTTTTTTACTTCTAAGTAACAATGCAATGAATAAAAAGCTTGCTACCCAAAAGGAAAAGAAAAAATTTTCCAACAAAGACAAATTATTATTTTTGAAATAATCCCAAACCGTTGTTAATAAAAACAGTATGACAAAGAAAGTGATATATAAAAATTTTCCGAATGTCGTCATTTAAAACACCTCGATATGTAAAATAAGTAAATTAAAAAATAAATTGAAGCTGTAGAAAATAACGTTTAAAGGGTCACTGGGGTTGAATGACCCTAAGTAACAAATGGGGAGGTCGTGACGGTCAACTAACGCCACAACCTAAGTGCGTGCGATACACTCAATTATAATGTGTACATATTTATGTTTTCTATACATAAAAAAACCGCAATGTCGCCACACTACATCACAGATTAGATTGAAACCTTTCATAAAAAGTTTTGTTAAAAAGGTCATATATGTTACTAAGATGGATAATTTTTCGCCCACAATGCCATAAAAGAACAATAAATGCTTGTATAGTATGTTGCTGAACACTTCAATAAAATTGTGCATGTTTCAATTGAAAAACTAAACGTCAAGATCATTTTTAAATCAGTGATGCTGGCGTTTGTAGTTGCTCTTAAATTTGAAAAACAGCGATTGGAAAGAAGGGGATTGAAGGATATACAGATAGAGACAATCGTTTCTCATTTCAATCGAATAGGTTTTTTTTAACGTATATGCAATGCTTCACACTGTATTTTTTTAAAATTTTTTAGAAAATATTGATTAAAAATCTATTGCAATTATTATTCAGCTGCAATAACATAAGTGTATAGTTATATATTTATTTAGTCACCTGTACTGATCAGGTGAATTTATTTTAAATTGTATATAAGCAAATGATTATATAAGGAGAGCAGATATGGAAAACACACTAATTGAAAAACAATTAAAAGCAACAGCTGACTTGAACCGCATTAAATTACTGGCATGTATGAAAAATGGGGAGGTTTGTGTATGTGATTTTGTGGATGTTCTAGAAATTTCACAGCCAGCAGTTAGTCAGCATCTTCGAAAATTAAAGGAGGCTGGCATTATTACTGAACGAAAGGTTGGTACATGGAAACATTATCGGTTAGTGGAGGAACAGACGCCGCTTATGAAGGGAATTTTAGAACAGATTGAGCCATTAAATGGCTGCCGTTGTGGCTCAGACTGTACAAACATAGGGGAGGAAAATTAATGGGTAATGGTTCTTTAACAAAACAGCTTTCGTTTTTAGATCGCTACTTAACTCTTTGGATTTTTGTTGCGATGGGTATTGGCGTTCTATTAAGTATTACAATGCCCAATATCGGTAATGCATTAGAATCCATGTCAGTTGGTACAACATCCATACCGATTGCTATAGGACTAATTGTGATGATGTATCCGCCGTTGGCAAAAGTTAAATATGAGGAAATGTGGCGTGTGTTTAAGGATTGGAAAGTTCTTTTACTATCACTTTTTCAAAACTGGTTACTTGGACCGTTCTTAATGTTCTTTTTAGCGATTATCTTCTTGCATGATTATCCAGAGTATATGGCTGGGCTCATTATGATTGGTTTAGCTCGATGTATAGCAATGGTCATCGTATGGAATGATTTAGCACGTGGAGATCGTGAATATGTAGCGGGTCTAGTTGCCTTTAATTCTATTTTTCAGATTGTAACTTATTCGATATTTGCATACTTTTTCTTAAACGTATTACCTGGTTGGTTTGGCTTAAAGAATTTTAATGTATCCATTTCGATGTGGGAAATTACAAAAAGCGTCCTTATCTACTTAGGTATACCATTTGCTGCTGGATTTCTAACACGATTAATAGGTATGAAAGCAAAAGGGACACAGTGGTATGAGGAAAAGTTCTTACCAAAAATTTCACCACTTACGTTAATAGCTCTCCTGTTCACAATTGTGATGATGTTTGCATTAAAGGGGGAGAAATTAGTGGAATTACCACTCGATGTTGTACGTATCGCTATCCCATTATTTATTTACTTTGTTGTGATGTTTGCAGTTTCGTTCTTTTCTTCACGTAAAGTAGGAGCATCTTATCCCGTTACAGCAGCCCTTTCTTTTACAGCGGCTAGTAACAACTTTGAGTTGGCAATAGCTGTAGCAGTAGGTGTTTTTGGACTTCATAGTGGTGTTGCTTTTGCCGCTGTTATCGGTCCTCTTGTCGAAGTACCTGTACTCATCGGACTTGTATGGGTCGCCTTACGCTGGCAGAAGAAATATTATAAAACTATTAAATTATAGAGCCAGTTTTAGCTGATCCAGAGGTGAAAATACTTCGCTTCTTCGGCATTTGAGAAAGAAAATTGTGAGATTGAAGCATGTTAATTGCTTCAGATAATTTTAAAAATAATTGCGTCTAGCTTAATGCTAGACGTAAAAAATACACTGTATATAAGAAAATGCTTATATTAAAATTTTATAGAGAAGAAGGGTTTATTTATGAAAACATTTAAAATAATTCAGGAAAATGGTTCTTGTTGTACTACGAATGACAGTAAGGCACAAGAGGCTTTTAACGATTTAAATAAGAATTTACCTATTGTCATAATTGGTGCTGGTCCAATAGGGTTAGCTGCAGCAGCTCATTTAGTGGAAAAAAATCAATCTTTTATTTTACTAGAGGCTGGGAGTGAAATAGCTCATAACATTCGTACTTGGGGACATGTTACACTATTTTCTCCATGGCGATATAACATCAATAAAGCCGCTAAAGCCTTACTTGAGGAAACGGATTGGCAGGAACCTAATTTAGAAACATTACCGACTGGACATGAATTAATTGATCTCTATTTAAAACCTTTAGCTGAGTTTGCACAAATAAAACCTTTCATACAATTAAACTCGAAAGTAGTGGGCGTTTCACGTCAGTTGAATGATAAGATGAAATCGAAAAATCGTGTAAATCAGTCCTTTAACATATATATTGAAACGGAAGACGGCATAAATGTCATTGAGGCTAAAGCTGTTATTGACGCAACAGGTACTTGGGGGAACCCAAACCCAGCGAGTTCTACAGGTGTTTGGCTGCACAATGAAAAAGCATTAGCAAGTCGCATTGAGTATGGTATTCCAGATATACAAACGAATACTAAGAGATATGCCAACAAGAAGATCGCAGTAATTGGAGGCGGTCATTCAGCTATCAATACCTTATTATCCTTGGGTGCATTACAAAAAGAGAATCCTTCAACGAAACTTGTTTGGATTATGCGTAAAAAATCTGTTGAAGATGTATATGGTGGGGAAGAAAAAGATGCCTTGAAAGCACGTGGAGCGCTAGGTATCCGTATTCATGAATTAGTTGATGCAGGTAAGATTGAAGTAGTGACACCATTTTATATTTCAATGGTGAAAAGAAATGAAAAAATAAATGTTGTTGGTACTACTAATGGAGAACAAACAGTATTAACAGGATTCGATGAGCTCATTGTAAATGCAGGGAATCGACCGGATTTTTCAATAAACAGCGAACTACGTCTTTCCATCGATAATGTAACAGAGAGTGTGGAAGCATTAGCACCACTCATTGATCCTAATATGCATAGCTGTGGAACAGTACGAGCACATGGAGAAGAAATATTAAGACAGCCGGAAATAGGTTTCTATATTGTCGGGGCCAAAAGTTATGGACGCGCACCTACATTTTTAATGGCAACAGGTTATGAACAAGTCCGATCAATAACAGCCTATTTAGCAGGCGATGTAGATGCTTCGCAACGTGTGGAATTAGAGCTACCGGAAACAGGTGTATGCAGTAGTAATATTTCCAATCAATCCAATTCATGTTGTTAATTATTCGACTGTTAGCGAAAGCTAGCAGTCCTTTTCTAAAGAATAAGGGGGAAATTGAATGGAAACATTACTTATTCGTAAAATGGAACATAAAGATTTAAAAGCGGTATTAAACATCTATAAAGAAGGAATTGATACAGGGATGGCCACTTTTGAAACAAATGTACCAAGTGAACAGGTGTGGGATGGAAGACATCATGCAACTTTGCGCTTTGTAGCAGAAGAACATAATAGAGTGATTGGTTGGATTGCCATCTCACCTGTCTCTACGCGCACTGCATATTCCGGCGTTGGGGAAGTAAGTGTTTATATATCAAATAATAGTAAAGGGAAAGGTATTGCCTCCAAACTTTTTAGGAAACTAATTGAGGAAAGTGAAAATGCAGGTTTTTGGACGCTCCAATCATCCATTTTCGCTATCAATACATCAAGTATTCAATTACATATAAAGATGGGCTTTAGAGTTGTTGGAACGAGAGAAAAGATTGCTCAGTTACATGGCAAATGGCATGATACAGTGATAATGGAAAAAAGAAGTTCAAGATGTTCTAATAGCAATATATAAATTGGTTACTAGGCGACCACATTTTGAATTGCTTAAAAGTAACAAATGCCTTTAAACGCTTACTTCGTGAATGTAGGAAAAAAAAAGTTGAAACAGAATATAGTAGCTGTATATTTTTAATGCCCAGGTCTCAATCAATATTGAGCCTGGGCATTCGTGTTGATTATAACTTCTCTAAAATTTTTGTTAGGACTGTTAAAACAATTGTAGTGATAGCTGCAATTTCTAATAGTAATGATGTATCCACCGTTGGCAAAAGTAAAATATGAGGAAATGTGGCGTGTGTTTAAGATTAGTAAGTTCTTTTCTTATTATTTATAGTTAATTGAATTTGAATCAACATTTAAGAGTCATGCTACGCTATACATGTAGCTTGGCTCTTTTGGTTTTACAATATATAAAGTTACCAATTTTAATGACTGTGTCCTTCATAGTCTTTTTTTATTGAGATGAGACAAGTAGGAACTTAACAGGTTTACTTTGGTAGTTGTACCAATAATGTGTTTGTCTAGCATCAAACATTTTAGATTCGTTTTCTTTTAAAACAAACTCTTGCTCTTCAATAATAACGGTTAATTCACCTTCTACAACATAAATAAATTCATGACCGTCATGTGAAAGAGCATTTCCTTCATTTTCTCCAGCTTTTAATGTAACAAGTATTGGGGCATAGGAAGCACCTATACTACCATCTGATAAGTCCAAATAATGGAATTGGGAACGTATTTCATTTAATTCTTCATTGTTAGTAGTAAAGAAGATGCTTGGATTTACTCCTAAAGCATCTGAAATTTTCTTCAAAGAGTCTAATGTTACATTGGATTTTCCTCTTTCAACCTGGGATAAGAAGCTAATAGAAACTCCCGTTTGAGAGGCAAGCATTTTTAAAGTATATTGTTTTTCTTTGCGTATTCTTTTTAATGTTTCCCCTAGAAAATCTGATGTCATTCTATCAAGCTCCTTTATTGATTATAATATTTTATTCTATACACGTTTCAATAGAAAGTCATAATAAAAAAATATTTCACATCATTGACAGACAATTCAGTCGATTGTAAAGTAAGAACAAAGGGAAATTGAATCTCCACTTCAATTTTGAACAAAGGGGGAGAATGTATGGATGCAAAACAAATGAGAAAGATTTGGATTGCTAGTTTGGTAGGGAGTTCGATTGAATGGTTTGATTACTTTTTGTATGGCACAGTTGCCGCACTCGTTTTTAATCAATTGTTTTTTGTGAATGAAGATCCAACAGTAGGTTTGTTACTTGCTTACGCATCATTTGCTTTATCATTCTTTATTAGACCGTTTGGTGGAGTAATTTTCAGCCATATTGGGGATAAGATTGGTCGTAAAAAAACTTTAGTATTAACGTTGAGTTTGATGGGAATTGCAACCTTTGGGATGGGATTACTTCCTACATATCAAGCAATCGGCATCTGGGCTCCAATATTATTAATTACTTTACGATTAGTGCAAGGATTAGGTATTGGTGGAGAATGGGGAGGAGCTCTTTTACTTGCTGTAGAATACGCACCAAAAGAAAAAAGAGGATTATATGGAGCTATTCCGCAAATGGGTGTAACGATTGGTATGGTGTTTGGAACTGTTGCATTGTCTATTATGACTTTACTTCCTGAAGGCTCTTTTATGACTTGGGGATGGCGTATTCCATTTTTAATAAGTGCATTTTTAGTTTTATTTGGTTTATGGATTCGTAAAGGTATTGATGAGACGCCTTCATTTAAAAAAGTTCAAGAATCAGGTGAGATTCCAAAATTACCAATTATAGAGACGTTGAAAAACTATTGGCGCGAAGTATTAATTGCTATTGGGGCCAAGGTTGTAGAAACAGCACCTTTTTATATTTTCGGTACATTTGTTGTATCCTATGCAACGTCAAATTTAGGTTTTTCTAGAACAATCACTCTAAATGCCGTAATGATTGCTACAATTATTACGACGATTTTAATTCCAATAATGGGGAGCTTATCAGATAAATACGGTCGCAAAAAGTTATACATTATTGGAACTGTTGGAATGATCCTATTTGCATTCCCTTATTTCTGGATGTTACAGCAACAATCAGCTGTATTGCTTATTATTGCTACAATTATCGGTCTAGGCGTTATTTGGTCGCCAATTACAGCAGTGCTAGGCACAATGTTTTCTGAAATTTTCGATGCAAAAATTCGTTACACTGGGATCACATTAGGATACCAAATTGGTGCAGCTGTAGCAGGAGGAACAGCTCCATTAGTAGCAACCGCTTTATTAGTTAAATTTGATAATTCTTATGTACCGATTGCGTTATATATTATCTTTACAGCAATCGTTTCATTAATTGCCATTTGGGCTGTAAAAGATCGTAGTCAAGAGAATTTAGATACTGACATACAAGAAGATTCTAAAATAGATGAAACAAAAAAAATCCCAGTCGGGACGATGGAGTCGTAATGATAAAAGTCATTGGAGGGTATTTGAGATGTTGATATTAAATGAAGATCAAATTATGAAAAGCTACAGTATGAAAAATGCTATAGAGGACGTTAGGAAAGTATTAAAAGCAAAAGAGGAAAACAAAATTGTGAACATGCATCGTACGGTCATAGACTTTCCCGATCATGATGCGTCTGCACTATATATGCCAAGTGCCGATTTAGCGAGTGAAGTTGCTGCTGTAAAGGTAGTTACCATTTTCCCTAAAAATTCTCCAATGGGGATGCCTACAACACAAGGTGTCTTATTACTAACTGACGCAGAGAATGGTACACATATAGCTATGATGAATGCCTCCTATCTAACTCGACTAAGAACTGGTGCTTTAAGTGGAATTGCTACAGATTATTTATCTAAAAAAGATGCAACTATACTAACAGTGATTGGTACAGGTGGGATGGCATTTGAGCAAGTACTAGGTGTATTAGCTGTCAGATCTATAACTAAAATATTACTAGTCAATAAAACAACATCAAAAGCTCATTGTTTTGGGAAGAAATTGGAAGAGTACGGTGTGGAGATCCCTTTTGAAGTAATAGAAGAAGTATCTGAAGCAGTAAAGCAAGCGGATATTATTTGCTGTGTTACTAGATCTACTAGTGCCGTTTTAGATGGAGCTCATTTAAAGCCAGGCGCTCATATTAATGGCATAGGTTCCTATTTACCAAGTATGCGTGAAATTGATGAAACATCGATTTTGAAGGCTAAGAAAATAGTAGTAGATGATTTTAATGGTGTAAAACATGAAGCCGGGGAATTTATTCATGCTGCTGAAAAAGGTATATGGTCATTCGATAAGATATATTGTGAACTTGGTGAACTTGCAACAGAGAGTAAAAATGGTAGAGAGAATGAAAATGAGATAACCATTTTCAAATCAGTAGGTGCAGCTTACTATGATTTAGCAGTCGCAAAAGGGGTATATCAACAGGCTAAGCAACAAGGAATAGGCATTGAAATTGATGTGTAATTTAAGGGTCAAGAGCTCTTGAGGAGATGCTTGATGTTCTTTATATACCGTTGCAAAATAATGTTTGATGATAATAGATATTAAAGCTAGTTGAAAAATAACCTCTTTGGGTTTATATATGCCTGAAACGCTCATAGAAAAGCATGTTCAATAGATGAACATGCTCTTTTTATTGCGTACATTCGTGTTTAAATTTGGCTGTTTTCGTATAGATTGTTGCTATCTTGAAAATACTGAATAGAATACTTATTTTAAATCGTATAGCAACAATCTTTGAGAAAATAGCTATTATGAAAAAAGACCTCTGAAAATTATCAGAAGTCTAATGTAGTTTATATAAGGTGTTGAAACTTTGTGATTATTTTTGGTATCTTTGTTGCGCTATAGCTACCTTAATTGATGGTTTGACATTTTTATTTCAAAAGATAACCATATAGAAAATATTATCTCCGAAAAGATCATAACAATTGACAATATATTTGGATTAAAATTAATTCCTATAATCAAAGCTATTAAAGAAACGATTATAGCCATTACATAGTATGCATTTGATTTGTATAACCATCCAAAAGGTAATAAATGAGCTCCGAATATTATAGCTAAAATCATAACTAATTTTTCGGGAACAGCTTGAAAAATCCATATAGCAATTAAAATATATAAAATTTGATTACAGGAAAATATTATCCCCAAATTATTTAATGGATTATCTTTGGTTGAGAATTCTGCTTTAATTAATTTAGAAATTAAAAAAGCTAATGGTAAAAGTGTTGCGGTAAAACAAAATGTTAAAAAATTCCTAGTTGATATATCTTTTATCGGAAGTAACCATATGATAAAAATTGAACCCCAAATAATGATTGAAGCAAGGATAAAATGTAAACCCCGCTTTCCTCTCTGCGCTATATCTTCTCTTGATGCATTTAATTCCAAAAACTCAGCTCCCATTATTATATTTCTGATATAATATATCATTTCCAGGAATAGTTTACCAGTAAAGTTTATGTCTTCTTCAAGTAAACTGCCCAGTTAGTTGTAGAGCAACAATAATTACGAAAACAGCCTTAAATTTTTATTATTCAGTAAAGGACACGCCATAAATAAAAGGTAGCGTATGATTCCCAGTTTTTCCACGGAAACGATATTTCTAAAATTTCATCTTTCGTTGGCTTTCGGTTCATATTACGTAAAATTTTTATCGAATTAATAAGACCAACATCATCGATTGGAAAAGCTGTCTGGAACCTGAGGCAGCGCATTAAAACATAATTGGCAGTCCAAGGACCGATTCCTCGTATTTTTATTAAGTTTTTTTCAGCATCTTTAAAGTTCATTTTCATTAGTTTTTCCCTCGATAATTCACCACTGGCCATTAATTTGGCAATGCCAATAATATACTCACTTTTTTTTAACGTCATTTTAATATCAGCTAGGTCGGTAGGTGTTAACAGTGCAATTCGTTCGTATGTTGGGAACACCCAATACTTTTTACCATTCCATTCGATGGAATCGCCAAATCCTTCTACAAATTGTCTCTTTAATGAGTACGCGAAGGTTAAGTTAATTTGTTGCCCTAAAACTCCCCAACATAAGGCTTCAAATAAATCGGGAATGCCTATAACTCGCAAACCATAAAATTCTCGGGTAGGTATTTTAAGTAATGGATCTGCCTTTGCCATTTCATAAAATGGCGTTAAATCGTTATCAAGATCAAACCATTCATGAATATATTTTACAATCTCTTCCCGCTTCCAATTTTCAATCGGTCTAGAATCATTTAGGAATTGAACAACCATTTGTTTATTATTAATGACGCTTACCTGTACTAAGGACCGAATTTCCCCTATAGCTATAACTTTTGTAATGATATCATTCTCTATTTCATGCATGCATTCATTTTTTTCCCTTGTAAGATAGCCTAGGTTCGCATTCATGTCGAAGTTTTCAGGTAATGTAATTACAATATCATTATTGACTTCATGCCATATCACTTTTTCATTCTCCTCATTTTTTACGATTTTCTATACTTTATCACATAATAATCTCTACAAATTTTGTTATCTTGCTATTACATTCTAAACACCTTATTTTTTTCTATTGATGCGGTTATAGTGTTAGTTATCCAGAATGCTAAATAGGAGTTGATAAAATGGTTCAACATATAAAAACACGTGTCGAAAACTTAAATTGGAATTCCATTCAACATGAATTAGATGAACAAGGATTTGCAAAGATTCCAGCGATTTTAACAAAAGAGGAATGTGAATTTTTCAAAGAACTGTATTGTGAAGAAGAGGCATACAGGACGACAATTAATATGACGAGATATCGCTTTGGGAATGGGGAGTACAAATATTTTTCCTACCCATTACCCGAAATCATCCAAAGTTTAAGAGAGTCCTTTTATGTTGAATTGGCCAAAACAGCTAATCGATGGTCGGGTTATTTAAAGAAAAGAGAAACGTATCCAGACTATCTTCAAGATTTTTTGAACACCTGTAAAGAATATGAACAAACTAGACCGACACCTTTACTATTAAAGTATGAAACAGGCGGGTTTAATTGTTTGCATCAAGATTTATATGGCGACATATTTTTCCCGTTTCAAGTAGTATTTGTATTAAATCAACGTGAAAAAGACTTCTGCGGTGGAGAATCACTATTAGTGGAACAAATTCCTCGTGCTCAAAGTAGAGGACATGTCATTACTTTAGAACAAGGCAGTGCGCTGATATTTCCTACTAACTATAGACCTGTTCTAGGTAAAAAAGGATATTACAAAAATACGGTTCGTCACGGAGTAAGCACGGTCACTTCTGGAGAACGATACGGTCTTGGCATCATTTTTCACGATTCTAAATAAAGTGAAACTATGATCAGTGGGGGTTTTCTTCATCTTTCTCTAAGTTTTGAGATGGAAGTCTTACAGCCCGTTAATGCGGGATTAAACTTCAATATCTTGCTATTCTATTCCCAGAACTATACATTCTGAATTTATAAGGAGTATATTGTAAAAAGAGGTGAGATAAATGCCGGATAATATCAATAACGGACATAAAGAAAGCCATGATCATAAAATTTTGAATGATGTTGAAATGATAACAGATGAAAAGTGGCAAGCAATAATAAATAATGATGCAGCGTACAATCATCAATTTTTTTATGCTGTAAAGTCGACAAAAATTTTCTGTAAACCATCCTGTAAATCTCGGGTACCGAAAAAAGAAAATGTATGCATTTTTCCAAACGCAGAACAAGCTCTCCGCGCAAATTTTCGCCCTTGTAAACGGTGCAAGCCCACTAATGAACATCTGCCTGATAGCGAGTGGGTTGATTTAATTTCTGACTACATTGATAAACATTACACAGAAAAATTAACGCTAGAATCGTTAGCAACTATTTGTCACGGAAGTCCTTACCATATGCATCGAACATTTAAAAAGATTAAAGGCATTACGCCGGTTGAATATATACAACAAGTTAGAGTACACGCGGCTAAAAAGTATTTAATTCAAACAAATAAAGCGATTGGAGATATCGCCATAAGTGTGGGTATGGCGAACGCGCCTTATTTTATTACTTTATTTAAAAAGAAAACTGGACAGACACCAGCGCAATTTCGTCAAATGAGTAAAATGGAGGAAACGTACAATGGAAACGAAGAATAAACCAACCCTTTATTGGTCTTTACTAAAGTTTAAGGATTGGCATTTTTATATTGCTTCAACTTCAAAGGGGCTTGTGTTTGTAGGTTCACAGAACAAACCATTCGAAGAATTGTTCGAATGGGCTAAAAAACGCTTTCCAGGAAGCCCTCTTGTTGAGGATGATGAAAAGCTTAGACCCTATGTCGTTGAAATCACTCAGTATTTAGAAGGCAAGCGGAAAACATTTACTTTTCCATTTGAGTACGCAGGTACACAATTTCAACTAGCTGTCTGGAATGCACTTTGTGAAATTCCTTATGGACAGACGAAATCCTATTCCGACATTGCAAATGCTATAAAGAAACCAGCAGCTGTTCGTGCTGTAGGAGCGGCTATTGGGGCTAATCCGGTATTAATTACTATACCGTGCCATCGTGTAATAGGAAAGAATGGCTCATTAACTGGCTATCGAGGCGGATTAGAAATGAAGACATTGCTCATAGATCTGGAAAAGCGTGCTTCATCTAGCAGGAAGTAATTATTGTCGTACAATGAACGGAGGTTCCGTCATGAAAAGTGAGTTATTCTATAAAAATCCGAAAACCATTCTGAACAAAGGGACTGGCTTTCTTTCTGGCTATACGCATTCACTAAATCCTTATACAGGCTGTTCATTTGGGTGTTCCTATTGTTATGTACGCGAAATGCCTGTATCTCTTTTTCGAGGAGGAGAATGGGGAAATTGGGTCGATGTTAAAAACGGAGCTGCAAGTTTATTAAAAAAGGAGCTCCGTCGCGCCAAAGGGAATGTAACCATTTTTATGTCATCAAGTACAGACCCCTATCAGCCAATAGAGCATAAGGAAAAGGTGACGCGATCTTTGCTAGAAGTTATGGTAGAAGATCCTCCTGACTTCCTATTAGTACAGACTAGAAGCCCACTTGTAAGTCGAGATATCGATTTGCTGCAACATTTTAAAGATAAAGTTCGAGTAAGTATGACTATTGAGACAGATTCAGAAACAATACGTCAGCATTTCACTCCAAAGGCACCCCCAATCCAGGCGCGTTTTAAGACATTGGAAAAATTAGCAGCTGCGGGAATACCGACCCAAGCTACTATAGCTCCCATCTTACCGAGTGGGGAATACTTTCCTGTGAAATTGAAGCCATTCGTCGATCGGATATGTATGGATGATTACTTCCTAGGGGATGGCAGTGGAGGAAAACGCACAAGAAAACTTGGTATAGAGAAAAAATATACCCAACTTGGTTTAGAAGAATGGTATGGACCACAGGTAATTAAAAAAGTATATAACCGATTTATTGAAATCTTCCCGGAAAATCACGTTTATGTGAGCCAGGCTGGGTTTGAGCCGTAAAAAGAAGTAGTAATCACATATGTAAAGAGAATGACAAAACCTTGATTATATTGATATTTAATCAATTCTTTTTGAATATGAAGATGTCTTATGAAAGATAAAAAACAATTTAATTTAAATAATCAAGTATGAAGGGAAAGCACGTGTGTACATTAATCAAAAAATCGTATGACTGTTCTCGTGAAAAAGCAACTAGCCAGTAGGTGAGTTGCTTCAATTTAAAAAGAGATCAACTTTTTTCTTTATTGAACTGACGGAGTAGTTTAGTCACCAAGAAAAAATTAAGATAGCTTCATATTTTAAGTAAGTAACTTAAGATAAACTTAAGAATTACCCTACTTTTTTCTTAATTAGTTTTACTTATAATCGTTATGTAAAGAAGATTAAGGGAGAAGTTAAGAATGAAAAAGTGGGGCGTTTTATTAATTTTTGCAATATGTTTAGGCGTGACAGCCTTTAAAATAGGACCGTTCATTCAAGGTGAAAAAGGTGTATCAGTAAATGGCTATAATGAGCATGATGTAGCAGTGGGTAAGTTGTCTTCCGGAAATATAAAAAAAGTAGAAATTCCAGTAGAACAAATTTATCAAGGAAATTTACTTTTGGTCAACAGTAAGTACCCAGTTCACAATGAAAGTATAAAATCAGATGTCATCAATTTAAATGCTCGCAAAGAATTGGTAAAAGGATACCGGTTGTTTAATAGCGAAACATATTTATCAGAAGATATTGCAATTAAATTTTCGGATATGGTACTTGATGCTAAAGAAGATGCGGTTTCTAGTTTTTTAATAACGAGTGGTTTTCGAGGATTTGGTGAGCAATCTAAACTTTATGAAGAAATGGGTTCCAAACGTGCCTTGCCAGCAGGTTACAGCGAACACAATTTAGGCCTATCGCTTGATGTGGGAAGTACCAAAGCGAAGATGGAGGTAGCTCCTGAGGGGCAGTGGATTGCAGAGAACGCTTGGAAATACGGATTTACTCTACGTTACCCAAAGGATAAAACCAACATAACGGGAATTATGAATGAACCGTGGCATATCCGCTATGTCGGTTTACCACATAGTGCGATTATGAAAGAAAAGAATTTTGTTTTAGAGGAATATTTAGACTATCTAAAAGAAGAAAAACATATTTCTGCTACTGTAAATGCTCAAAAATATGAGGTCTTTTATTATCCCGTTACTGAAAATACTACTATTACTGTGCCAACCAATCTTCGTTATGACGTATCGGGCAATAATACGGACGGTGTGATTGTGACAGTATTTCCTGATTCCGTGTAGAAACTCTAAGAAGGGTATGGTGCGGAATAAATCGAACGAATTGATGAACGGGATTATGGTACAGGCACTTTTTGCCTTGTAAATGTGTGTATGCTTTATTCAAAATCCTTCTGTTCAAGGTTAACTCAATTGAATTCAGAAAAATACGGGAATTTGCGGAACATAAAACATCTTTAAACTATAAACAAAAGCATGTATCCTTGAGAAACGGGATTTGGAAAAAAAGGGTTTGTTGAGGCGATTGTTTGCAAAAATCATAACAGACGGTAAATAACGAATTTTTCATATTGAACATCTCTAATTGTTCGTGTTTTTGTTATAAAAATGCGATTTGCACATCGACTGGATCCATCTCTAATTCAATATAACACGAATATTATATCTGAAGGTTATCTAAATATGCGATTTTCTCAAATTTTCTGTGGTGTAGCGTTACTTGGATGGCTAACATAGGAATTTGCTTGAAATACTCAAATAAAGAAAACGATGATTCTATATTTTCATGGAGAATCATCGTTTTCTTTATTTTGTTGTAACATAATGCCAGAAGTGATGTAAACGTGAAGCGGGTAGGTGGGAGACCTGACTTTTTCAACTCCCTTTAAAGATGACATGTAACCCCTCCAGGTCTTATGCTTTACGATAATTATATTGGAAAACAGGTTTTGATGGATAAATTTGATATGAACTTAAAGTAGCTTTATAGAATGCCAGAAGCGGAATTAAGTGTGGTTGAAACAGTAGCGCCCCCTGAACAACAGGCAGGTGCTATTTGACGCTTACATTTATCCTTTCTTTCGTTGCTTTAAAATTGTGCGGTATTCCTCGGATGAATCATCATCATTTGGTATAATAACAAATAGATTTTTTAGAACGGAGCGATTGATATGAATGGAGCGCAAAAAGCGTTTTTTGAGGAAAAGGAGCGTTCACTTGGCGTTCGTCTAAATGATGTGCAAACGCAGGCGGTGTTACAAACGAATGGGCCGCTGTTACTATTAGCATCTCCCGGTTCAGGAAAAACGACGACGATTATTATGCGTATTGGCTATATGATTGAGGCGCTTGGTGTAAATCCTTCCCGCATAAAGGCTGTCACGTTCAGTAAGGCATCAGCCAGTGATATGAAGGTACGTTTTGCAAAGTTTTTCCCGCATTTGCCACCGGTTGATTTTTCGACGATTCATAGTTTAGCATTTCAAGTTGTGCGGCAGACACTTGAACGTCAGGGCATTACGTACGGCATCATTGAAGAATCGGACAAGCCTGGTGTTGTTTCAAAAAAACGAGTGCTTCGCGAGATTTTTGAACAATTAAATGGCACAAAAATTACCGAAGATCAGTTAGACGAGCTACTAACGTACATAACGTTTATCAAAAATAAAATGCTGCCAGAACAGGAATGGGCAATTGCAGAAGTAAAGGTGCCTAGAAAAGTCGAGATTTTACAGCGTTATGAGGAATACAAACGCACAGGTAGTGACCGTTTGTTAATTGATTTTGACGATATGCTATTAATGGCGAATGATATTTTCACGAAAAATCGAGAGGTGCTGGCGCAATACCAACGTCGATACGATTATTATTTAACGGATGAAAGTCAAGATACATCGCCAGTTCAACATGCGATTATCGCGAAGCTCGTCGCAGTCCATCAAAATTTATGCGTCGTTGCAGATGAGGATCAGGCCATTTATAGCTGGCGCGGTGCAGAGCCAGATTATTTGTTGAATTTCCGAAAGATTTATCCGGAGGCACATGTTTTACTTATGACGCAAAACTATCGTTCATCTGCAACGATTGTAGAGCCAGCCAATATATTCATTCAGCGAAATAAAAAGCGTTATAACAAACAAATGTTTACAGAAAATCCCGCAGCAGAGCCAATCTCGTTTAAAATCCTAGAGAATTATAATTTACAGGCCAAATATTTAGTGGACCAGTTGAAAAATCTACCTAAGCGTGGTTCCATAGCTATTTTATATCGAAATAATACGTCAGCCATTCCGCTTATAGACGCGTTGGACAGAGCAGGTTTGCCTTTCTATATGAAAGATTCCACGATTCGCTTTTTCACACATTGGGTCGTGGGGGATATTATGAACTTCATGCGTCTAGCGTACAATACAAAAAATATCACGGTATTTGAAAAAGTTTACAGGAAAATGAATGCTTATATTACACCAACGCAAATGAAGGCGCTACAGAAAGTGCCGGTGGATGGCTGTGTATTCACACAGTTGTTAGAGCATGTTGAATTAAAGGATTATCAGCATGAATATATTAAGCGGATTCGCAAAACGTATGATAGCATTCAATTTGATAAAACGACACCAACAGCTATGCTAGAGCATATCCGTTTTGACTTTGGATATGAGCGTACTTTAAAGAACATGAGTGAGAAACTCGGTTTTAATTATGAAAATTTACTAGATATTGTGGATGTACTTGGTTTAATTGCTCGTCATACGACGACGATGACCGAATTTGCGGGTCGTTTGAAGCAGCTTGAAAATTTAGCGCGTTCTTCTCATATGAAAAATGAATTGAATGCAATTACACTGACAACATTGCACAGTTCAAAAGGATTGGAATTTGACCGTGTGTATTTGATTGACTTGATTGAGGGGACTTTACCTAGTGAGGCGGAAGAAGAAATCGAGGAAGAAACACGACTCTTTTATGTCGGTATCACGCGCGCAATTCACCATTTGGAATTAATTTCGTATAATAAGCGCTTTAAAACAAGTGTGGTGCCATCGATTTTTATGAAGGCATTAAAACAAATCGTCTCACCACAGGAATTGCCAAAGAAAGCGCCGAAAAGTCCGAGGAAAGCACTGAAGCAATACCGTAATGAGCGGACGATTACAACCGAGTCAGCGTTAATTGTCGGTTCAAAAGTAAAGCATGTAATTTTGGGAGAAGGGGAAATATTAGCCGTTACGAGTAGCACGATTGAATTGTCATTTGCTACGGGGATTAAGAAGTTTTTAACCGATACATGTTTACAGCAAGCCTATTTAGAAACGATTGAAGAAAAGAACGGTTGAATACCGTTAACGTTTTACTCTCTACTTATATTATAACTCCATATGATAATTATTTATAGACTACTTTTTCACCCATTCTTTCCTTTATACTGTTATACACAAGTCAAAAAAAGTATAAGGGGTGTGTTTAGATGAATGACAAAAAAAACATCTTAGATTCAGGTCCGTTCTTTCATGGTACTAAAGCAGAACTGAAAATAGGAGACCTGCTTGAACCTTTGCACTTATCCAATTATCAGGATAAAAAATCTAACCATATTTATTTTACTGCAACATTAGACGCGGCTAAATGGGGTGCTGAATTAGCAAGATCTACATCAAAAGAGAGAATTTATATTGTAGAGCCATTAGGTGATTTTGAAAATGATCCGAACGTAACTGACAAACGATTTCCTGGAAACCCAACACGTTCCTATAGGTCTAAATCTCCTTTGAAAATAATAGCTGAATTAAGTACATGGGAAAGACATTCAGATGAAGAAATAAATCATATGCTTACATCTTTAAAAAAGTTAACTGAACAAGGACGAAATGTAATATACGATTGATTCTCACATTACTACAACTCCCGCCAAAGACATGAGCTAATGGGGCCATTACAAGAAGGTAACAAGTTGATAGTAGAGAGTAGCTTGTAACACGGGATGGGAATTCCACAGAAATCCCATCTTTTTCTTATTCTCAATATCGTATAAAATTATAGAATGGCTCTTATAGGCGTCTTCATTAATGGTTGATCTTGATGGATAGTAAATAGTGTGCTTTTCAGTTACTAATCCTATAATTTTTATATTTGTATGTATGACAATAAGTGCAGCTAATAATTATAGGCTGTTCTTCAACGACAACAACAAAAACTACTGATAACAGTAACAACACATTGCGAGGCTGTTGATGGGTTGGAGTTAGTATAATGAAAAAAAGAATTCCTGACGATGGAATTCTTTTTTTTAATATAAGATTTTATTTTTAATCGGTTCAATCAGGAGTACTTTTTTATGATAAACAAAGGTTTAAACACATAGTACATTTAATTACCATAAGTTATACATTAAAGTGTAATAATGGTATTGTATAAAAAGAGAGATTTTTCGCTCAATTCAAAAAAAGAAGGAGTTTTCATTATGATACCTTTTTCTAAACCAGATGTCGAACAGTTTTTACGAACATTTTCGATTGGTGACTTTGCGGTTAGTCCAGATGAAAAACAACTAGTTTTCAGTACAAATTTAAGTGGAAAGTATAATTTATGGGCCATGAATTTACCAAATACATTCCCGACACCACTTACTTTCATTGACCAGAGCTGTCAAGGCCTGCTCTATGATAAACAAGGACGATTCATCATTGCCGGTTTTGACCAGAATGGGGACGAAAATACGCAATTTTATGGACTTCCACTTCAAGGTGGGACATTGAAGAAAATTATTTATGAAGAAGGAACTCGCAATGCTGGGCCAATTTTATCAGAAGATGGGAACAAGCTTTATTATACATCTTCGAAAGGAAATCCAACGTATTTAAATGCATATGTCTATGACTTGGTAACTGGTGAGGAAGAAATAGTTCTTGAAGGAAAAGATGCGCCCACTTTTTTAATCGATTTTAGCCCGAATGAAGAGGTAGCCCTCTACTATAAACATTTTGCAAATACGTATACACTCATATACGCCAAACGAGGAGAGGAACATATTCTCCTGACACCGCCAACAGACCAGCAACACACGGTCAGTGACGCCGTTTTTGTATCCGATGAGCTCATCTATTTATTAACGAATTACGATGCTGATTTTACGTATTTGGCTTCGTATAATTTAGAGACAAATGAGTTTGCAAAATTGAAAGATTTGGAGAATGAAAGCTTTACTACGTTAAAATATAACAAAGAAAAGCAGTGCCTGTATGTAATCAGTGAAAAAGGTGTAGAAGATCATTTATACATGCATGATTTGCTATCGAATAATTGGGAAGAACTAGATTCACCATGCAGTGTCATCGAAAAGCTTATAGTCACAAAATCCGGTAATTTGTATTTATTAGGAAGAGGTGCTACGAAGCCTCATAATATTTATCAATTTAATGAAAATGGCTGGACATCTTTAACGGGTTACACAGTTCCGGGTGTAGATCAAAGCGAATTAGTTGAGCCGGATGTGATTACTTATTCTTCCTTTGACGGACTTGAAATAGAGTCCTTATTTTTCAAAGCTAAAAAGGAAAATGATAATGGTGAAATCATC
>Ga0102589_1001764_pt1 | contig 27399 bp, 24 predicted proteins | sample AraplaMF_Col_mLB_FD_76858 | JGI IMG/M metagenome (GOLD analysis project Ga0102589, IMG submission 76858) | Arabidopsis root microbial communities from the University of North Carolina, USA - plate scrape MF_Col_mLB | ecosystem: Host-associated > Plants > Roots > Endosphere | place: USA... | reverse complement strand
ATCCTCCAGATCGTCTAGATACCGAGTATGCTCAAGCAGATGGAACAGGCGGGAATGATCGATGGCTTTCAGGAGCAATAAAAAAGGCTTATTGCCCAGTTGCCCTGACAATAAGCCGTTTACGATCACAGGTAAACAATAGGTACACGCGCATATACACACGTATCCCTATAAAGATCATACATTCCGCTGTCCTTGTCAGCCTCACGGGACTGAATTAAAGGTATCTTATTAAATTGTCACTATTATAAATCGATATATCGATATCAACAAGTGCAAATATTGGTATTTATGAATCCAAACTGTTCATTTCACGGATTCATCAAAGGATTGTCCCGTCACTAAGTCATAGATTTTGCGAATTTTTTCGTCCAGCAAATCCAGATGCACGATCCTCGCTTCACGGATATATTCCTTCCCCTCTACGTAAAGCAATAAAACGGGCGCGGTGAAGACAGAAAAACTCCCGGCAACCGCCGGAACTTCTTGTGCATTGATCGTCCCCGGTTGGATATCCGGGTATTTCGTCAATAATTTCTGTACCTGCGGCTGCAATCCATGACACACACTGCACCCTGTCATGGTGATATAGAGAAACGCTAATCGATGGCTCCTTATAAATTCATTCGCCGATTCGACACTCGTTAATTGCTCAAACTCTCTCATGGGTTCCTCCACGTATAGGAATCTATCAACGGTTCTCCGTAATATCTATAGTACGAAATATAAGAGCACCCGTTTGGGTGCCCTTTGGGTATTTGCTCGAATTTCCGATTCTGACTGACGTATGCCTTTATTCACGCTCACATGATACGGTTCACCATTATATATCTAACCCCCGAACATCTACTGACTACAAAATATGTATCAATGTGTACTACAAAGCGATTCTTATTGTTTATTTTTAAATATGTATAATTTACTATAAAATTCTTGATTATTCGTGAATGTCCTATTTGCAAATGTCCTTTTCAGAACCACTTCATCAACTAGTTCCATACCAACATTATTGAACATATTTATGTATGTCTTTTCATTTCGATAGATTGCAGCATAATTTTTATTGACATATAATTGTCCAGTAAATGTGGCTACCGAATCTTTTACCACTAGGTAACCACCTTTTTTAATTATTTTTGGGAATATTGAAATAGCGTTTCGTACAATGTTATCATCAGGAATTGCTGTAAAAACTCCCATACACATTACATGATCATATACTTTTTCTGAAATAAGTTCAGTTATATTCCCAATACTAAAGTTTACATTCATGATGTTTTTATTTTCAGCCGTCGTTTTGGCAAAATCAATTAAACTTTGGGATAAATCAAATGCATCAATAGATTTGCAATATTGGGAGGCTAAGAAAGTGAATCGCCCATTACTACAGCCAATATCAAGAACCTCATCGTTATTTGTTAATTTAGGAATGAAAAGCTCCATCAGAGCTTTTTCTTGATTGTTATATAAATCTTCTGAGCTAACATAACTGTTTTCACAAGATTCCCAAAAGCTGCTTGCTATTTTTTGGTATTCTACTACTTCCTCAGTATTGGAACAGTCTCTAAAGATCTCGGCACTATTATCCATATTCCCCTCCATCACCCTTTATTCTATTTTTTCCTTTTACTTTAACATAGAAGATCCTTTTTTCATATACTATGGCTCTAGCTTTCATTGTAATCAGTTTCGTTAACTTTGAAAGTTATCAACTTCACATTAGCGTTTCGCAATATGAGATTTTTTCGGCACTGATATCATCCAAGTGTGGGAAATAAATTCGTAGCATACTGAGCAGTGTTAAAATGGGGAAGAAAACGAGGGCGTAAATCGGTTCTAGAACGGCAGAGTTGCTTACTATAAGTCAGAAAAAAAATTAGTTACCGTGAAGTTAGAGTTATGAAGCGTTTATCATTAAACGCGCTAGGCTCCTTTGCCTTTAGTAGAAGGAAACAACTCCAAGTAGGCGAATTTTATGTGCTGCCAAAAGACGGAACAGCAGGTGTGCATCAGATGGTTCGGAGATAGGTACCCCCAACTGTCGCATGTAGTTCCCCCGGGGGGAGCTTTCCGCACCCAGGGTCCCTCCAAGTATAGGAACCTATCATGTTCTCATTATTCCCAAGTAATGACCCGCTCTATCTTAGAAGTTTACTTTAATCGACATTCTACCTGTCTGTAGCAACTCTTTCGAAAGCTGCCTGCCATCTTCATTGATTTTATACAACCGCAGCTTCCCCAGCTTCACCGTCTTTTTCGTCCAGGCGTCTGAATCATCGTCCCTTTTGGAACAGCGTTAAAATGACTCATCGGCGCCATGCGGTCAATCTCTTGTAGATTCTATGCAGGAAAACACCTGCTGCTTCCAGATTGAGACCATCCACATTCGGTTTTCTACCCGTTGCCAGTAAGACAGCATCTACATGCAGTTCTATCGCGTTGCCCGCTACCTCATAGGATAGAATTGTTCCCTCTTGTGTATCTTTGAGTCCGGTGAAATTCGCATTCAGTATTAGATCAATACCCTTCTTTGAAAACACGTCATACACGGCATCTGCTACATCTCGATCTTCGCGCGCAATGAACTTGGATCCTCCTTCTAAAACGGTTACCTCTGAGCCAAATTGACGATAGATGGATGCAAACTCTAAACCGATATAGCCGCCACCGATAATCGCCAGCTTCTTCGGCAGCTTTTTCAGATCCATGATGGATGTGCTCGTGTAGACATGCTGACTTTCACGGACGCCTGAAACATTAGGGATGATCGTCTCAGCTCCTGTATTAATAAAGATTCGAGGTGCAGATAAGACGGCTGTCTCTTTATCTGAGGTAACTTGCACTTCATGATCGGATGCAAACGATGCTGTTCCATTACATACTTGGATATTTTCATGTTGAGCTAGATTGTTATAGTTTTTCTGACGCAGGAAGGCGATGAGTTCATCCTTTTGCTGAATCGCCTGATCGTACTGAGCGAGCTGCACCTTAGGATCTTGAACCTCTTTAACTTGTTCTTGTTTCGCTTGATGGGCTAAGGATTTCGTAGGTATGCAGCCGATATTAATACAAGTTCCTCCATACATCTTATTGGATCGTTCGATAACGGCCACCTTCCAATTGCGATTAGCCAACTCTACAGCCAGTGTTTTTCCGCCTTTCCCGAATCCAATAATGATAGCATCAAATGTTGTCATCAATAGTTCCTCCTTGCTTTTTATAACTAGACTAATGAGTAAAGGTCTTAAGATTTCATTGCATGCATAGCTTCCTGTGTAGACCATGACGCACTAGCTAATAGGCCAAAGTTTAGTTTGCCCGCATTGTAAGCATCCATACCAGGAGAGATCCGACTCTTCATCGATATTCACCTTTGCGATGTTGACTTGATTTCCGTTCTCCTTCGCCGACTCTTCGACGATCGGCATCTGCATTTTACAAGGGCCGCACCAAGGAGCATAAAAGTCTACCAATTTCACATCGATAAGGAGCAAGTTACACAACCCCATCGCCGCTCGAAACCATCACGAAACTAGTGTTTTCTTGTTCTTCTACTATTTGAATTAAAAAAATGCTCGTCTGCTTAAATCTAAGCCGACGAGCATTCTTAATAAATTTTGATTGCAATACAACGGTAATCATCGTCCGGCTTGTTCCGTCCGCCGCGAGGTTTACTTCGGAAGTATACCTATTTGGGTTCGAATACAGGCATAACCCCGGCCGGGTACATGTGAATAGGTTTACCCTCTCTATGCAGTCCGTTACAAAAGCCAATGGCAAGTTTCTCCCCCGTATACATCACCCTACCTTCCGGGGAGACAAACGCTCACCCGGTTTTCGTAATAAACTCGCCCGAGCCTTCACTCTTGGTATGTACCTCATTACATACCGTACACCAATATTTCACTCCTATTATCGTTTCTTGCACAGCGTCCTACCCTCCCCTCTTTATTTAAGAACGGCAGGACGCCAGCAATTACTAGAAGTAGAATCATTGCCTGCTCGGTTCTTCCGAGCTTACCACCCACGGTTGCGTAGGTTGTAATAACCTCTCTGGCCCGTAGATTCGATATTGCAGTTCCTTGCAATGTAGTTATGAGCGCTCACGTATTGATTCTATATCCGGCGACGGTTGCCATGTACAGGAACGTATTTCTCGGCTCTCGCCTGCCCAATCGCGGCCGTATACTCGCGTAACGCGCCCACCTTGCTCCCGGCTATTCGTTCCCATTCTGCCTTCATCAGCAGATACGCAGAAGTCCGATTGCCGAGAAACCCCCGCCAGCTCTTCATCCTTCGCAATTGCGCGCGGATCGCTTTTTGAATCCGCTTGCGCTGCTCCGAATCGCTGTCCAGAGCCTGCGGAATGGCAACGAAGCCGTCCGTCAGGGACTCGTCTTGCAGCGCGGCTACATAACCGCTGGCTATCCGCACCAAGTCCAGTGTCTTAGCGTTGGCGTTCTGCCGCATGTGCGCCGCATAATAACGGAGCAGCTCCTTTAAAGCATACAGATCTCCGTTATGAGTAACGAGGCAGGTAATCATGGCCAGGTTGGCAAAATCTTTATCCCCGGATTCCAACCCTTGATGTATTGCCTTGTATAGCGCATCAGAAGCTTCCATAGGTTTGTCCAATTGCTTGGACATCCCGTTCAAGAAATTGAACAAATACGTGTTCCCGGACGAAGAGGCATTTGCGATTTGCAGGAAAACCCGTTCGGCGACCGGAGGTGCTTGCACACAGTTCGGAAGCACCCTTTGCAAGATCAGCTCGTACACGCCGATCATGACAGCCAACGGCATGTTCACTCCTTTGCGAAGACCATAACGAATAAAGCGGGCATACAGTTTAATCAATGCCCCCGGATCGTGCATGAGCAACGGAAAAAAAGCTGCGCCATCAGCCCGCAAAATGTTTCATACTCTTCATCGAGGAGGTCGGGCAACGGATGTAGCTTACCGCGCTTTCTGTACAAAAGGAGTTGCGTCTGCATAACTTCCTTGGTAACGGACAATAGGGAGGCCTTCTCTTGAAGCTTCCAACCATAAACCGCCAGAGCCTGTCTCCCGTATCGGATTGCCGTCTCGCCGTCCACGAACGTGTGGAAATGGATCAAGGACATCCAAATCCACGAACACTCCGCCCGGCTCAGCTTCCCGTCATCTTTTATCATATCCTGCAATAGCTCGCGCGCGCGTACGAGATGGCCACTCATATACTCTGTCCACGCCATTATTAACCGCAGTTGAACATCGAGTGAGCCTGATTCGTCCCTCTGCCCTTCCCCCATCAGACGCAGCCCATTCTCGGCGTATTGTTTCCCTTTCGCATATCGCCCTTCTGCCAATGCCTTATTTCCCGCTTGTAGATTATCATCGGCCAATTGCCGCGTCTCTTGCTCCGACATGACCGCTACGGCCAGATTAAAATGATCGATCGCCGCCAGCATCGTATCATCGCTCCAGCCCGGAGGACGGCGCTGCAGCAGCTGCCCGATCTTACGGTGCCGCTCTGCGTTACGCCCCGAATCGAAGGCATACGCCATTCGATGTACTGCATCATGCGCGAACAGGTAGAGGCTCTCCTCTCCGTTCCCACGCTCCGCCTCATCCTCCCTGTAGATCATACCTGCCTCCTCTGCCTCTTGAAGCCCGCGGAGTGCGGCATCCGTTGCCAAGCCGAACGCATCAGATAGGATCGACAAGCAAAAAGCCGAACCGATCGCAGCAGCCATGCCCAGAAGCTCCTTACGATCAAGCGGAAGCTTGGAAAATTCCTCCTCCATCAGGTGGAGATTGGCCTCCGAGACGCTCATCTGGCGGACGACTTCCGGCTCCCACGCCCATTGCCTCCGTTTCTCGTTGAAGCCGATCCTTTTCTCCTGTAGCCATCCCTCCAACAAGAGTCGTATCGCCCGAGGGTTGCCCCCGGTCTGATCATAGACGGATCGGGCCAGCAGACGAATACGAGCCGAGTCCTCATGCAGAACATCTGAGACATACAACTTTACATCTTCATAAGCCATTGGCTGAAGGACTGCATACTCCTCTGGATTGGCGTACCGCCTCTCAGCTAACCAGCGAATTTCTGACACTTGATCTGGATTACCTCCCCCCAAGGCGGAAGTCCCCTCCCTATCCGTCCGGCAGACGCCGATCAGCAACAACCCGCCCACCGGTTCCTCCCGCGCAAGCGACCGAATCACAGCATGAGTACATTCGTCGGCCCATTCCAAATTATCGATGAACAAGACTAGCGGAGGTTTGCATTCAACCATGCAACGAAATATTCCTGGCAGCAGCTTTCCGAAACGTTCCCAAGCCTTCACGTCGTCCGGAACCGATGTCTCCACTGCCTCGTATCCGAACAACAGCTTTGCTTCGGGCCATAAGGAGGCGATCGTTAGAGCTTCTTGTTCGAACTTGGCTTGCAGCTTTGCCTTCAGTTTCGCAATGACGTCCACAGGCGCGCTCCACAGCTGATACACCCATTGCCGTAACGCTTGAAGAAGAGGCTCATACCGCGAGGCTTGCCGTAGGGGGGCGCATTTCCCCTCCACGAACGAGCCTCCCTGCCGAACGACGCTCGATTGGAGCCTGCGGACTAGCGTCGTTTTACCGACGCCCTCTCCGCTCATCACCCACCGGAACGCGTTCAAGTCTTGAACAGCCTGCTCAAGTCCGGATTCCAGTTGCTTTACCGCGGAGCTGCGCCCGTACCATGAATTGGATAGCTGTAACGAGCGAATTTTGTCCAAGCGGCCCGCTTCGAATGGCGTCAACAAACCATTCTTTTTATGCATCCCCAGACACTGATTCAGATCGTCAAGCAACCCGTAGGCGCTCTGATAACGGTCGTCCGGTGATTTGGCCAACAGCTTCATTAGTACGGCTTGCAGCGGTCCGTCCCCATCCGGACGGATGTCGGATATGGACCCCGGCGTTCGATGAATATGCGCGGTATCCCAGTTCTCTTCGCTATCAGGAAAAAAGGGTAATCGACCGGTCAACAGTTCATAGAGGATTACACCCAATACATAAAGATCACTGCGCCCATCAGGCACACGATTGATCCGCCCCGACTGCTCGGGAGACCGGTAAGCCGCATGCCCTTCCGCATACTCAGTCAGGAGCGCCGTCTTGTGTTCCCATTGAATGCTTATACGAATGGGGCTGAGGCACCCGATCACAGCATTCCGTTGATGCTCGCGGTACACCATTTCAGTCAGCATCATGGAGAGCTCGAAGAAATCAGCTAGCCCTATTGGAGGAACCGTAATATATTCTTTCAATATCTTGCCGAATCCGATGATCATGCACACCTTTTAAGTTCTATTTTCGTCGATCGAATAGTACTTTTGCCACCTTCACGAGGATCAAACATAAGATTTTAATATGATTCGCGTCATCAAGGGCCTCGGAGAAATATCTTAAGACCTATCTCTTCGATGAAAAGGATGCATTAGGAAACCGTTGGGTTCCACAAAATATAATCGTAGTATTTCTTCTTTCTCACCAGCCATCTTGTAGCCAGAATATTCGTTGCCCTATACTCCTTACAAATATACTGTAGTACATAATTGGTAAAAGTAAATTCGGCTATATTCCAGTCAGGCCTCTTAATCTTCTAATTCGTCCTCAAAATCATCAACATCCAGCTGTCCGTTAACAACTCCATCCTGCAATGCCCGCCATAATGAAAGAAATTTGAATACGATGCTCTTACGAAATCACTAAGCTGTCTTCTTTTTTCTGCCTCATCTGGTATTTGGAAAACTGAACATTTTATCTTTAGCCTTTAACTTTTTGAAGCTTTATGCCGAAAAATTACCTTGGGTATCGAATTCGGACAGAGAACTGTCGAATAAAGGATTTTTATGTCGTATCTATTGTACTATACTTTGTTTAGTAGACCATTTACCAAACATTAAAAAGGGGAGCCGAGACTATGGGGAAGGGAAAGAGGAAAACAGCACTAACCTTTTTTTCAAAAAACTTGCTATTCTCTATTTCGGGAATCGTTCTAGCGTGTTTGATCATGTCAGTGATCAGTTACGTTATTATGAGTCGTGCGCTTATTGGCAGTTTGGAGGAGCAGGCAACAGGGGTTGCAACATTATGGAAGAACAGATTTGAGGTAGAAGACTTGATAAGCGCTAAGAAAAGTTCTTCTACAGATTCAACCATTCAGAAAAAACTTGTCTCCTTACTGGATGAATTGTCAAATGGTAATGCTAATGTGGCGCAAGGGTTCCTATTCGAGCCGGATGTCGTGGATGGTACAAAAACGAGGATCTTATCCAACCCTACTCATTTATTAGAGGCGGGTATTAAACCTGGTGATTTATTTAATCAGCCGACTGATATGGTTAAGGCATTCCAAACATTGAAGCAAACGAAACAGCTAGTTGTTCCCCCTGTTTACAAGGATGATATTGGATCATGGCTCACTGTATTAGTTCCGGTGCTCGATCAACAGCAACAGCTTGTCGCCGTATTTGGGATTGACGTGAATGCATCGGTAATTTCAGAACAACAGCACAATTTGATTTGGTCTTTAGTGATCGCTTCATTGTTGTTTATGGCTGTTGGGGCTATCATACAAATTTTTGGTCTAAAAAGGTTATTACGTCCGATCAAAGAATTAATCGGTGGTGTTGGAAATATCAGCAAAGGTGATCTCACACAGAATGTGGTTGTCCACTCCAATGATGAACTAGGACAATTATGTGAGCGCTTCAATGAGATGGTCCAATCGTTACATAGTACCTTGGAGCAAGTGCAAGTCACTGTCGAACAAGTGGCGAGTTCCTCCGTACAATTATCAGTTAACGCCGAAGATTCAACAAAGTCGTCTACGCAAACAGCTATTATCGTCCAAGAGCTGGCGACTGGAACAGAAATACAGGCGGGAAATATCGATCAAACGAATCGTTCTATAAACGAGATATCGACAAAAGTAGGACAAATCGAATCCAATTCCCGGGCGGTCATGGATAAGGTATTTATTGCGACAAACCTTGCAACAGAAGGAAATCAAGCGATTGATATGGTTGTTAGACAGATGAATTCTATCAGTTCTACAGTGAACCAATCCGCTGAGTCCATGAAATACTTAGTAGATAATGCCCTTCACATAGGAAGAATTGTAGAAGTTATCAATACAATCGCTAATCAAACGAATTTGTTAGCCCTGAATGCTTCCATAGAAGCTGCCCGCGCTGGAGAACATGGACGCGGTTTTGCTGTGGTTGCAGGTGAAGTAGAAAGTTAGCTGAACAATCTTCCAACTCAGCTCAACAGATTACGTCCTATGTGGAGAGCATCCAAGAAGGAATTCAAAACGCTGTCCAGTCTATGGAGCATGGTACAAGAGAGGTTAATGAGGGACTCCATTTGGTGAACCAAGCGGGAACATCGTTTAATGAAATTCGCGATGCGGTTGATGAAGTGTCGCTGAATATCCAAGTTGTGCCTACTGCTCTAGAACAAATGACATCTCGGATTTCCGAGGTTCTATCATCGATGAATCAAATTTTGGCCGTCACCAATGAGGCGGTAGGCGGAACACAGAATATTGCTGCCGCAACGGAGCAACAGTTAGCTTCTATGCAGGAGGTTACATCTTCTGCAAATGTACTGTCTAGCATGGCAGAAGAACTCCAAGAGAAATTAAGGCAGTTTAAGTTGTAACAGGAACAGGATGCTTGATTTAGGTTCTAACTTGACCAGATAAAAAGAGGCTGTCCCAAAAGTAGATCAATCTACTTGAGGGATGGCCTTCTTGATTAGCATAATCTACCGAATTGGACTCATTACCATTCATAAAAATTTTCCTCGATCATTTCCTCGAATGAATCGGCTAATAACTTGATCTCTTTTCAATCAGTAATCGCGTGCTGCATCGAACCAGCGTTGAGCCATCTCTTCCGTTATAGGATGGCCAATCTGGTGATCGGACTGGCTGAGTTGCCATACTGCTTCGCCAAGGTCTTCCCTTTCGGTTGTTTCTATGCCTTTGAGGGTTTTGAAGCGCACGGTGAAGGTGGTAATGGCTGCCTCGGCATCGGCAAGGCTGCGGGCCTGGGCCAAGGATGCCACTGCAACGTTGTAAGCTTCGTTAGCCAGTTTCGCCAGACGTTTAGGCCAAGACGAGAACGGGCGGCCATATTCGCTTGTCCACCACTCGTGCTTTCGCAATTGGCTCACTGAAGCATAGCCGGCCCATGGGCGTGTTTTGGCGCGTGTTTTCATTTGCTGCCTTAGGCGCTTGCCCGCGGTTTCTTCCACATTGTAGGCGATAAAACTCTCAAGCAACGGCCACGTGTCCAAGGAGGGCAAGTCCTCCAAATCAGGCATGAAGCGCAGCTCCAGATTCGTTAACCGGGCATGACGAGCCAACAAGTCCATGTCGCAGAAGTTCCCCCATAAACTCAATGAGTCAAGGTTGGGGAACCGGTCTAGACAGTCCAGCGAGATGGGCTGTCCCAGCGGCGTGTTTTGCAGCGTCAGGCTCGTCACCTGATGCAATTCACCGAGGTCGGGTAGTGTGAAAGGAGGATCATTCTTGCGTCGGCTGGTGCGCGGCGCTAGTGTCAGAGAATACGGCATATTTCCAGTGGCCGATAAGCGTAATAGATCGCCGGACACGTTCAAGCGGAAAGATCCCTTCGGAAGCTTCAAGCTCAGACGCTCTGCGGACTGGCCCAGCTCGATATGCAAGCCATGCACAATGGACTGGCTGGCGTCCACCACCGTATCTGCAGACAGGATCGGAGCCCACGTCATCTCTTCAATAGGACGTATCTGTGCCCAGTCCAAGAAGCCCGTGTCACTGCCTGAATAGTACAGAAATCGCGGCCAGGGCGAGCCTGCCGGCGTGGCAAAGGCATCGAATACGGTCCAATCGATGCGCGCGTCTGGCGCGACGTGAAGGTCTACCCTTAATTGCGGCGGCCCGATAGATAGGCTGCCCACACCGGGCCGAATGACAAGAGTGTGGCTGTGAGGTCCCGTCAGGTCAATGGGATAACAACCGTCTTCTCTAACAGAAGCAGAAGGGTGAGCTTGGTTATGAATTGGCATTTCCGTCATCCTTTCTTCTACCCTTGATTACATAACAACTTTGGTCTCTTGAGCTTCATTTTTACCTAGTGCTTTGGGGTTCCCTACGTTTATCTCTCTTAATGCTTCAACTATAGTAGCCCTTTATAAGGTGTATCTCATTTCCATTATAATGATCGCTTGTCCTGAATCTACCTACTTTTATCCTGAATTCTGGAAATGTGCACGATTCTTCATTCCCTCATGAAAAAAGGGGGTGTCTCTCCGTCATTTTAGGACTTCGGGACACCCTCTTTTGAACTAAAACGTGTTATATACTTCTTCACATTCTTCTGCAGTCGGTTCATAAAAACAGTGCTTCTTCCATCGTCCTGCGAGCGGCTGATTATACCAAGTGTCCGGGCATGGCCCGGGATTTTCGAACGTTCCTGGACGGAAATACCATAGGGAGAATTTAGCTGGCCAACTCCGCTCCCCATTCACAGCCCGTCGCGCCAGACGGCGTTCCCTCTCTCTTGCGTTTTGATAGTACAAACCATGTTGCAACGCTTCGAACGCATGCGGCTGGTTGATCATTTGGGGAATTGTCCGGATGCCTTTAAAATCAGAGCAATTCGCTCTTACTCGGTTAATGCCAACATTTCCAACAAGGAGCATGCCCTGCTCGCCTTCAGTCTCAGCTTCAGCTCTAAGCAACCTTGCCAACATATCAATATCCTGTTGCCTGGCTTTTACGACTGCCATTTGCTCACCTCTTTAGATTTCTCTAGACTCATCATATTGTAGGCGAAGCGGAAGTGTTACTCTGGCAAAAATAAAGAGCGATAATTATCAAACATCATTGCACAATACAAATTTGCTTAAGTCATTCTGCAATTGCTGTGACATATCCCTTAATTCTTTAGCAGAAATTTGGATTTTCTCCGCGGAAACTAGTTGTTCTGCTGTACCTGTAGCCATTAACTCAGCTTCATTCGATGTACGATGAGAAATATCGGATACATCAGCAATAGAAGCCGCCACTTCCTCCATTCCAGCTGACATTTCCTCAGTGGTTGCGGATACCGTCTCTCCAACAAGAGATCGAATATCAATCAATAGGTCAGAAATGGATTTCCCAGAACTTGATGTTTCTTCAGCAAGCTCTTCGCTAACAGGCCCATCATGACGAGATCCCACTGTTTGAACAACTCAAAGGGAACAGCCTTGGCTTTCTTCGAAAATGTTGAATAATTAGCTTGGGTTAATCCGCAGGTAACTGCACGGTCAGCGCCATCTCGGTAACCATCCCACTGTTCGAAAGCCGCTTGTGTCCAGTATTGCAGCAAGGTGTAGACCGTAAACTTACGCACGGTCTCATGGTAGCCTACCAGTTCGGCCAAATGTATTTTTGTATTTTATTGGATAATAGACAGGCGTGCATTTAGAAAATTTTTCGAAATAAAATTGGATAATGAAGTAGTATCATACCTGTAAATGAACAAACTAAATAAAAAACAGCCTCGTATTTTACGACTAGAGAGGAAATATCAGGTTTTATTTCACCTCTTTTATATATCATTTTAAATAAAGCTCTATATATTAAATACCCAATAATCGCGCCTAGGGTGTTCATAAGTAAATCATCAATATCTGTAATCCTATGATTTAGCAATTGACTTAGCTCAATGGCCAATGAGAAAAATAATCCAGTATATGCAACATTTTTGATTGTTCTAAACTGCGGCCAAATAGTTGGCAATAAAAATCCTAACGGCATAAATAAAATAATGTTCAAAATATATGTAGTAATGCCTTCAGAAGCAAAGGGGAGTAAGTTGATTTCACTTATACGAATTAATGTTTCATATTTTCCTATCACCCATATATTTCCTACCCCCGTCACCATATACACTAGCGCAAGGTAGAAAAGAAAAACATACACCCATAGAAAATGCTTAATAGATAATTTTTTTTGCGCCTTTAATAAAAATCCAGTTTGAAACACAATACAAAAAATAATAGTACAAAAATAAGTATACAAAACTGTAGCTGCAAGCATATTAGAATACGTCTCCTAACTTTACATTTAAACCAATGATTTTAGAACCTAATTCAAGAAAATGAGGTCACAATCACTCCATCTATATTATTACCGGATATTTCATGATGTTCATTCGCTGGTACTTCAACTTCAATTGTCTCATTTTGAGAAATGGGATAATATGAAATTGTATATTTTGTCCCATCAACACTAACAGAAATGCTCTTTTCTTCTTTTAAATAATCCAAATATTCTTCCAAAGCTAAATTCATTTCCTGCATAATCACACTGTGAGGCAAGCCGACATAACGAATATGCCAAGGTTCATAATGAATTCCTGTAACAACCGTTTTATCCAAGGGATAGCGTAATATAAATCCGTATTCCCAAGAATTTTTTTCTATCCACCTTCCTTCAGGTGCTTTATCCATCTTCATTTGAGTAGATCCCACATCAAGCGATAACCCCAAATTGTGTTCGCTATGACCTGCTGGCAAAGCAAAATCAGAACCCATTTCTTCGTAAAGTCTGCTTTGCTCATCTAAGTCTCGAAAACCACTGCTAATTAAAAAGTGCCAAACCCCATCTTTTTTAGCATCAGCTATCATCTTGGAAAATTTTTTAGCTATTTCTTCTGACAATTTAATTTCGTTATCAAGTAACCCATACCCCTCTGTCAATTCTTTGTGCGTAAATAAATTTATGACATCTGATTTTATACTCTTTTGGCGAACAGGATGTTCATTGTTGACCAAGAGTAGATTCCCATGATAGATCTGTTCTTCCGTAAGCTCAATCTTTTGGATATTTTCAGTAGCTGTATTATCATTTTGTTCATATTTTTGAATATCTACTTTATCTTTGGATATCGGTAATATATTAAAAATAAAAACTAGAAATAATGCAAAAACCAATAAAAAACCCCACTTTTTCATTTTTAGTCTCCTCCTTGATGTAACTTGTTTATAGGATAGGAAAAACTTTTAAAATAAAAAGTGGGATAAATTTTAAATTTTCCTTAAATTTTTTCATTTGGATTTAACACCTAATTTCTTTGGGAATCCTGGAATCCTCCATTGGTAATCGGACTTCAAATATAGTGCGTATTAAATCACTTTCGGCAGTTATTGTCCCATTGTGTTGCTCTACTATATTCTTCGCAATGAATAAACCGAGACCTGTGCTATTTTCTTGATGAGTTCGTGCTTTGTCACCAGTAAAAAGCATATCGAAAATATGAGGCAGTTCATCTGGAGGAATGGCGTCCCCATAATTGATAACTTGAATAACTACTTCCTTTGAATCAATAGAGCCGTTGATATCTACATACTGCCCATCATATCCATAACGGTTTGCATTAATTAGAAGATTTTCAAACACACGCACCAACAACCTTTTCTAGCAGATAAATAGGATGAAGCCATTTCTCTTGAAACGCTGGATGACGCTCACCCAGACATCTTTATGAAGTTGGTTTTCATTCAAGAATCATGTTGGAGTGTTAGTTTATTGCATAACTGCTTTGCCAATTCAGCTCTGCTTTCCATCTTCTAATACTCGGCAGAGTCGGCTTTAACCCTCACTCCTGGTCAATGCCCGACAGCAGAAAGGGAATAGCGGGCTGAATAAATGCTTCCGGCGATAATTCCTTCCCCTTTCTCCTCCACTCCACAGAAGCACCATATAACCCCCAACTTAAAAGGAGCGCTGTGATTTTTAGCGATTCATCGGCCGCCATCGTCAGTTGTTTTCGCAGCATTTTATAGAAGATAATCTCGAGCTGCTCTCGAATAATACGAGCAATGGTCTCATCGTATCCTCGATGACACCGATTGGATAGCGCGCTCTGGAAATCTGTTATAGCTACGAAAATATCAATAATCGATGCTTCATTCAGCACGCTATTCCCAAAGTCTATCGCATTCAAATTAATCAAAAGCACTTCGGATAAAACCTTGTCGAGCAGATCATATATGTCTTCAAAGTGATAGTAGAACGTTGCCCGATTAATCATCGCCTCTGTCGTAATATCCTTCACGGTAATATCCTTGAATTCTTTTTTACCTGAAAGTTCAATAAAAGAGTCCATGATTAACTTACGCGTTCGTAAAATTCGGGGGTCTGTCTTGGATTTCGTCATTCCTGTCCCTCCAACATTTTAAACAGATGCGCCCATGTGTTGTATAAACGACAAATCACATGATCTATTGGTGTTCCGGTACATTTATTATGGCTAAAATGGGATTGTAAAAGCAAAGTGATCTTTCGGAAACTTCAAGGAGGAAACCATCATGGCAAATGACGATAAACGAATAGTCAGCGATAATCATATGATTTGTGATCTAGAGACCGGTGTCTGCGGCGTAGCTGGGGAAGAAGAAGTGGAGATGATTGCTTTCAATCCACCTCATAAATCCATTACAGTTTATTATGTAACGGATCCAATCTGCTCACACTGCTGGGCGCTTGACCCTGTCCTACGACGATTTAAAACGCAGTATGGACATGTTTTTAACTTCCAAACGGTAATGGGCGGGCTGCTCGAAAAATGGGGGGATGAGCCGGTTGATCCACGCAACGGTATATCTGGACCTGCTCATGTCTTCGACCACTGGCGAGAGGTTGGGGAATACTCGCGGATGCCAATTGACGGTTCGCTTATGCTAAGCGATCCCGTTCAATCCTCTTACCCACCCTCTCGTGTATTTAAAGTGATTCAGCAACATCATGGCAATGCAGTAGCCTATGATTACTTAAGACGATCACGAGAAGCTTTATTCGCATTTAATCGAAATATCGCGGAGGAATCCGTCATGATTGACATCGTAAATCAGCTTGGACTGGATGGAGAAGCGATCGTTCAAGATGCTGAACATCAATCCGGCCAATCCTTATTGAATGAGGATTTTGGACTCGCTAGAAGCCTTGGGGTTCGAGGTTTCCCAACGATCGTTATGATCAATGAAGAGAATAAAGGAGTCAAAATCGTAGGTAGTCGACCGTTGGAGTCTTATGTTGAGGGACTTCAGCAAGTGTTAAATACGGGAGAACTTAAGCCAAGGCAACAACCATCGCTTTCGAACTTACTTTCACAAGAAAAGCTATTATTTTCTAAAGAAATTGAAGTGATGTATGAGATCGACAAGTCAGAGGTCAACGCTTTTGTTGAAAAAGAACTTGCACCAGGGAGTTACGAAATAGGGCATCTCTTAGGGGAGTTCTACTATACAACAAAGAGTTCTTGATGGGGAACGTTGAAAATGAGCGAAAATAAATTCAAGGACAAAGAGCCGGCTAATGGGCTGCTCTTTGTCTTTTTACATAGAAATGGATAAATTTCATGCATAGTCTGATCATTAAACTGCAAATTATCCGTTTGTGAGATCCTCCACCCAAAAACCTACGTTTGCCATTCCTCTTAATTTCGGTGCGTTTTCCATGTCAGCCCACGACATTCATAAAAAATTTATAATATTCCCCCTTTCATCTTTATAATTTTTTTGTAATCTGGAGCAAGTTCGTATTTGTGGTAAAGGGAGGGAGATCGACATGAGGTTTTGGGAAATAGGCTTGATCGTGGTTAATTTTGGCCTGTTGTACTGGGCGGTAATCGCGAACAAGAAAGGCGGCTGGAGATGGTTCATCCCTTTAGGGATCGCCATCGCTTTGGTAATTGTGCAGATTGTCGTGGAAGGTGGACGGTGGGAGATGGTTCCGGCCTACTTGACGCCACTCTTATTGATGGCTTATTTCTTCATTATCAAGCGGAAGGAAGCCAGTAGAAGCCGGACTGCTGTTACCGTTCAAGCGATGCTATTGACCGTATATTTGTTGGTCTCGGTTGCGCCACCTGCGTTGCTGCCGGTATTCTCGTTTGAAGAACCAACGGGACCCTATGTGGTCGGAACGACGGTTTATCATTGGGTTGACGATGAACGGCGAGAAACATATTCGGATAACACTGCTGATAAGCGCGAGCTGATGGCGCAGATTTGGTATCCGGCCGCCAAAGGCGTCGGAGAAGAGAGAAGCCCATATCTCCGGAACGCATCTAAGATGACGACAGCCATATCAAGCAAAATGATGGGGCTTCCGGATTTTGTGCTAAGCCATCTAGGGTTGATCAAGACGCATGCTTTGGTGGAGGCTAGGCTCTCGGACTCGGAGAGCCGGTATCCGGTTCTGATTTTCTCCCATGGGATGAACGGGTATCGCAATCAGAATATGTACCAGCTAGAGGAGCTGGCCAGCCACGGCTATATTGTAATCGCTATCGATTATGCCTACGAAGCTGCTGCCTCCGTTTACCCTGACGGAAGAGTCGCCGTGAGTAAGACCGACCCTAACTTGACTTCGATTGCTCAGTATAGGGGGCATATCCCGCTTTGGACCAGCGACGCTGCGTTTGTGCTCAATCAAGTAGAGAAGCTCAATCAGAAGGATACTGCGGGTCGATTTACAGGCAGAATCGATCTCGAACGAATCGGCATGCTTGGACATTCATTCGGTGGAGCCGTGACGGTGCAAATGTTACAGAATGATTCGCGTGTGAAGGCTGCCCTTAGTATGGATGGAGGGTTTTATGGTCCGCCGGTTTCGGTCAAAGGATTCGGAAAGCCTTTCTTCATGATGTATTCAGACGAGACGTACAGCAATGTAATGATTTCTTACGATGATGTCGCCAAACAGTTAGGCGGGGTAAGCCGCGAAGCGTTCGAAGCCCCGAGGAACGAATATATCCAAAAATCAGGCTATGCTCTGGCAGGCGGAGGGATGTCGATCCTTATTCCGGGTTCAAAGCATGCAAGCTACACCGATCTTGCGTTATTCTCTCCGCTACTAGGTCTCAGCGGCACAAACCCGCGGCGGGATCACCGCATCGAGAACGAATTCAGTGTTGCCTTCTTCGATCGGTATTTAAAAGGGAAAGACGATTCTGCGGTACAAGATCTGGCCGCCAAGTACCCAGAAGTGAATTTCAAGGTGAACAACTGATCCATAGCATCGATTCGAACGTCACATGCTCTCCACATTGACCATGTTCTTTGGCGATGGGTTGAAGTTCTGCCCCCGCAACCAACTTACACATGTAGCTCGGCACATATATAAAATGCCTTTAATCCACGTTAAGCGGGTTAAAGGCATTTTTGCGTTATCTTATCATTTCATGGCTCCTTGTGCGATAGGAGCTCTGTCTATTATTTGTATAACACCTTATCTACATTGTACTTAGCCTTGTATTCGTTAATAATGTACGTCTCGTATATTTCTCTATGGACGGGATCCTCGACCAAACAAACCTCGATCTTGGTCACTTCCTCCCGATTCTCTTTGATGACCGACACTGTATCCTCGAAATGCTTCTTGATCCGAGGTCTTAGTTTCCGCGCCTTGCCGACGAATAGGAGTTCATCCTTATCATTGTAGAACATAAAGATTCCCGCTTTATCTCTAGGAATCAGAATGAAATCCGTAAACCCGTAGATATGGCTTAATTTAGGAGCAATCTGTTTGTAAATCGTGACATCCGGTGTTGGAATCGTAATTTGTATCATGAGCATTCACTCTCTCTTCTGCGTCATTTGTTATTTCCGGTTCGCCTCATGTTCTTGAGTCTAGGTTATATTCTATCTATTATGGACATACCTGTCTATTCCATGCAGGAAGTTCGATGGTAAGGTACTTAGTTTCAAGGAAGAAAAAGGCGCTGGGCTTATCGCGCCATATATTCTTGACCTAGTACAAAGACCCCTTTTTCGAGGGGTCTTCTTTTCAATAAGAGGGGTGTATTTTAAAGCAACTTAATCAGCTCTTCTAGCTCATCAACCAATACTTTTGCAGATTCAAAATCAGCATTTTTTAAAGCCAATTCTATTTTTATTTCAACTGCTTTTTTATTTTGTTCAGCTTCTAAATAGTCTTTATTAAAATGACTAGCATAAATCATCTGTCTAAATTTACGCATACTCATTTTTCTTATTGTCTTACCGTCGATGATTAATACATAATCCATACCATTTACAACAGAATAGAAATCATGAGAAATCATGAGTATCGCACCTTTATAGTCTTCAATGGCTTTCTCCAATGCGATTTGTGAATAGGTGTCTAAATGGCTTGTCGGTTCATCTAGAAGCAATACGTTTGCTTTACTGGCAGCAACTTTGGCCAATTGAAGCGTATTTTTTTCTCCACCAGATAGAGATTCTATCTTCTGATTAACGATTTCTCCTTCAAACCCATAGCCAGAAATATACGATCTAATCTCATCATACGTATTAAATCCAGCATCGATAAATTCTTCGAGTATTGTATTAGAATCCTTTAGCATTTCGCCTTGAATCTGAGATAAATAAGCCACTCTAACATCAGCATTTATTTCAATTGAATCCTGATTATTTTTATAGATATCTCGGAGTAAAGTCGTTTTCCCGGTACCGTTTGGACCAATAATGGCTACTTTATCCGTAGATTTTATCTCAAAGTTAACATTGTCTAGCAGCAACTCATCATAGGCAACACGATAATTATTAACATTTACAACAACGGTATCTTCCAGTTCATGATCCATATCAAAACGAATATTCGGTTGCTTTATATCAACAAATGGCGCTTTAATTCTACGTGCTTCCAATCTTTCTTGAAACTTAACTCTGGCTTTTAGTGCTCTCCCTCTAGATGCATCTGCATTAACAGTCGCGATAGCTCTAAGATTATCAATGATGTTATCGTATCTCTCAATTTCTTCTTGTTCAGCGACTGCGATTTCTTGCAACTCAATTTTAGTCTGAAGTAATGAGAAGTTATAATCAATATATCGCCCATCAAACTCTTGGATCTCTTTGTTTTCAAGGTGTATAATTTTGTTGAAGCAATGATTCAATAGATATCGGTTGTGCGTAACAACTAGCAGCATTCCTTTGTGAGAATTAATAAGATTTCTGAGCGCATTTAGGTTTTCAAAATCTAAAAATACATCGGGTTCGTCCATAATCATTAAATCTGGACTACTAAGCATTTCCTTCATCACTTGAATAAGTTTGAATTCCCCACCACTCAGTTCGGATACCCTAACATCTTTTAGCTTCATGAGGTTTGCTAAATTTAGTTTCCTATTAATGTTGCTTTCAAAATTATCGCCGCCGATTGCATCAAACGCGTCTAAAGCTAATTGGTACTTTTCGAGTAACGGTTCAATATCTGATGATGTTTCCATTTCAGTACAAAGAGATTGTATTTCATTTTGTATCTTAATAAATTCTTCCGCTATATATTCAAAAACTGTTGTTTCTTTTGTTTTGTCTTGTTGAGAGAATTGACTTACATGCCCAATTTTGCAAGTCGGGTCAACTTCTAATTTACCCTCGAACAAATATCTTTCTGGATCCATCAGTATATCTATTAATGTACTTTTCCCATTGCCACTCGTTCCTATAAAAGCGCAATGTTGTGCCTCTTCAAGCGTGAATGAAATGTTTTTATATAGTTCTTTTTGCGGGAATGAGAAGGATAAGTTATCAACTTTTATCACAGTATTACCTTCCTTTATAACTAAAATAGTGACTATTCTTAGGTGTATTACAAAATATAGATTTTGAGTGTAACACTGTTTACAACCAACTTCAAACCATTTGAATCCCATCGCTTGGCGGGGTAAAAATTTCCGTGCTGCCTCCTGACGAATAGCCTAGCTGTTCCATTTCTTTCGAGTTGTACAATAAAAACTTGCCGTTACTTATGATACGGTATATTAGGAGACTTCGTGCTTGTTATTTGTTTCATCAATTAGTTGGCTCATTTTTGGGTTTTATGGAAGTCATTTTAATTTGGGTGAGGTTTTCTAAGTTGATTTCAATTTGTAATTCGGTATGCTCATTAATAGCGATTAGGATTTTATCTTTAATTTCTAAGCTTTTTATAGGGTTTGAATTTTCAAAAAATATTCCCCATACCAAACGGTCTTCAGCATCCGTACAAGCAATAAATCCTTCATTCCCCATTTGACCATCACCGCCACAGATTTTCCCGTCTTGATAATCAATACTGACCCATTCATCAACGATCGTCCAACATTCAACATTATACTTTGATATGCTTTCAATGGTTGTGTCACACAAGGGAGAGCAATAAAATTTACTTTCATTTGTGTTGGGGTTATATGCGCTGTAACAACTTAAGATTGTTACAGTGCCATTTGGAAAGATGATGCTATTAACGCCGGGCAGTTCATGCTTTTCAAGATTCCAATGTTCCGCAACAACAATATTCATAATAAATCCCCCTTTATATCTTAAGTTACTAATATATACAGCTACTTGTTGAGGACTAATAAGCTATTTAATCTAGTAATCGTTTCCTTAGAAACTTTTTCACTGTATAGGCCTTCATTTTGCTTCCAGTGTTGCAATGCCTTTTTCATAGAGATGGCGAACTGAGGATAAGCAAGATTGTATTGAACTCCAATGCCAACTGTAGATAGTAAGCGTTGGGTGTACATACTTACAATTTGAGTAACTTCGGAACCCCGATTGTACTGCTCATAGAAATATTCCTTGATCTCACACGAGGTGTCATTACCAAAAACCTCAGCACTCCATGTTCCCATACGCTCTTCATAAGGGAAAGCACGTTCTATTGGCCCATCTGGATGAAATAGTAGAGGGATTGTTTGAAAGCAAGAATGAATTTTATCGGAACGGGGGAGCAGCAAAGGTTTCGGCTGCGTCCAATTGTCCCATCTCCGGCGAAAATTTTTCGTCGTCACTTATGGTACGGTTCACCGTAATGTATCTAAACACAAAGTACAGTTCGACCACAAAATATACATCATTATATAAATGACAAAAGCCACTCCTGACATACATTGGAGTGGTTTCTTTATGGAAGCAACCTTTTATTCGGAAATCTTCCCTTTAAGAAGTTACTACTTGCTTGCACTAACAATATCATTAAAAATTTGCTCATGTTCAAGTATTTTATTTTTATTGCAATTTGGGCAGAGTAACCCATTTCGTGTGACACCAGCCAGTCTAACTTTATTTGAACCGCATTTTTTGCATTGAGAATAACTCACTTCATGATAAGACTTAAAATACTTACAATCCACATCTCCTAATTGTGAAGACAACCAAGCGAAGTCGTACATTGAAAATGTATTGTCTGTTTCAAACTTCTGTAATTTCTTCAATTGACCTAATGGCTTTAGCCCATGCTCCTTAACAATGCCTTTCATTATTACTAGCTTTTTAAGATTGGACAGCTGACCAATTGGGATAAAGTTATCGAATACCAATGTTTTCCCTGAGGAGTCCCAGCTAGGAAGAGATTCTAAGGACAACTCCACTAAATTTGTTAATAAAGCTAGTTCATCTAATTTGTTTACTTTTGGCATATGTATCAACCTTAACTTCGATAAATTCATAAGATTGCATATGTCACTTAATGTTCCCTCGAAACTAAAGATTTCTAATTCCTCTAATCTTGTTAAAGAATTGAGTTTCGAGTAATCTTTTATCTTACAATTCCAAATTTTAAGTACTTCTATATCTTTATCCTTTATCGCTTCATCAAATTCAAGTTGTGTTTTGTGCATTAATTCCAATCTCTTCAAGGTAATTCTCACCTCTTCTCATGACTTATGTTAAACTTCCACCTTAAATATTATACCAAGTTGGAATCCCTTTTTTTCGTATCGTCCAAATTTAATACATGGTCGCTGGCTGGAAGTGCATACCCCATATCTAAAATCAACAAACATTGAAAAGGTGTAAACTCCCCACCACTCATACAACATCATCAGAAGCCTAAGATGCCCTTCTAAGGGCATTAATACGTTCAATATGTAATTTGTACACCAACCCCAAACAAGGCTTACAGATGTCCAGGGGGTTGATAAAATTGAACGGAATAGAATTTGGAAAAGAGTTGAAAAAATACGAACCAACGCTGGTGTTTCTTCAAAAGTTTTATCTTCAAAGGTAGGAAAAGCTGTTACCTATGTCTCACAGCTTGAAAATGGAAAAATAAAAAGTCCAGACTTTGAGACTTGCTTTAAGTTGTTGGAGGAATTAGGGGGTGAACATGGCAAAATTGAAGGCATCCTTGACTATTTTGGGATTATCTCACCACAACGTGAAAAGGCAGATTTAGAATTGAGCATCAAATTAATGGAGCAGGAAGAAGAAAAATGGCGTTTAGGATGGTATGAGAAGAAATTCAATGAATTGCACAACAAGCATGAGATATTCACTCATACGATGGAGAAATTCATACAATTTGATTTCTCTAGGGCTGAGTCGGAACTAAGTAAGCCAACTATAAAAGAAGTTTCATTTGAACAGGTTTATACTATTTTACAAGAATTTTCAAAATTCATTAGCAAAGTTGCACCTGAGAAGCAAAAAGACTTATTACATTCCATTATCAATAAGATTACAGTAAACGCTGGAAATAAGCCTGATGAAAGAATCGTCAAGGACATTGAACTGTTCTTTGACGATTCTTTCAGAGAAGACTTTGTGCTTACTTGTGATACGGTTCACCGCGATTTATCTTCACGGCACGGTAAATTTGCTCCACGAGTACCAAGCGCATCAGCTGGTGCGGCAACGTCATACGGCCGAAGGACAGCTTCGAATTGGCACGACGGAGAACAGCATCGGATAGCCCGTTGGAGCCGCCGATCACAAAGGCTACATTGCTTGTCCCGTACGTCGCCAATCGATCGAGCTGCGAAGCCAAGTCCTCACTCGACCAGAGCTGACCATCTATCGCCAGCGCCACGACATGGGCATCCTGCTTAATGTGACCAAGAATGCGCTCTCCCTCACGATCCTTGACCTGCTCCAGCTCAGCATCGCTCATTTTCTCAGGTGCCTGCTCATCTGGTACCTCGGACACTTGGAATTTCACATACGGCGCGAGCCGCTTGCTGTACTCCGCAATGCCCTGCACCAAGTATTTCTCCTTCAGCTTCCCTACGCATATCAATTGAATGTTCATTGTTGTCGTTTACCCCGTTTCCTGATTTTCGTGCAATTTATATAAGTATCTGTTCAAAAGCGGACTATTGAACAACCTTAAAAAGGAGAGCAGCGCACGCCCTCCTTTGTTTCAGCATGTATAACTTTAGTGTACCCGACATCTGCTTCCTTCGTCCATGTCGATGCTCACGCTGCTTGATAGCAACGTCCACTACCCCTTCAATATGTGTACGATGCCATGGCCCCCGTCCACGATGACCCGATCCCCTGTCTTCAATCTCGTTGTTGCATTGCCACAACCTACGACAGCGGGGATACCCAATTCCCGTGCCACGATAGCCGCGTGTGAGAGAGGTGCCCCGACATCCGTAATAATGGCAGCTGCTCTTGGGAACAATGGCGTCCAGCCAACATTTGTCGTAGATGCCACTAGAATCTCGCCCGATTGCAGTTGGTTGCCTTCCTCAGGCCGGTTCAGAACCCGGACAATTCCTTCTACTCTGCCTGAAGCGCCCGCAAAACCCGTAAGCCCATTCCCATCTTCCACAACTGGAGGCATGGATGCATCGAAGACATCGACTCTTCGCTCTGGATTGTTCGCCCACTGGAACGGATCGAATCGTCCACGAATCAACGTAGGCAGCGGCGGCAGCGTCAAATATTTCTCGTATGTCTCCTTACGGACAGCAACATGCTTCATACCTGTGCCATCCCCCGCAAGCAGCCTCTGCACTTCTTCCATATACAGAAAGAACACGTCGCTCCTCGCCCCGCTAATCTCTCCCGCCCGCAACGCAAATGCACGAATAACGCGGTACACCCGCACAAATTCGGATCGCGTCTCCTCTCTTAGATGAGCATACTCCGAAGCCTTGGCAATCTGCTTCTTTATGTGCTTCGCTTTTTGCGGATATTTCTGCTCAAACCGTTCCCAATCAGCTTCATATTGCGACCGCTGACGGTTCAGAAGCTGCTCCACATTCGTGTCCGATCTCTCATATTCCTCGATTTGAGTCTCTAGCCACTTCGGATCCTCTCCCGGGTGAGGCAGAGATAGTTCAAATTCATGAGGTCCGCGATGGCCGAATTGCATCAGGTATTCTTCGCGACTCATCGTCCCCTGGAGTACCTGTGATATGCCGATAACCGGCCCAAGGCTGGCCAATCCGGATTTTCCTCGCAAATTCGACATTAATGCATTCGCAGTCTCCGTACCAGAGAGCTTAGTAAGTTCCTTATTCAACTTATAAATCGCATCACCGAATTTCCGTCCGCCTGCTATTAAGCCCCACCATGACTTGCATGTATAAGGCCACAGCTCATCACTCCATATGCTACACAGTTCCTCACACGAACTTGTTGCCTGAATACGATTTGTCATCCTCGCACACCAATCGGGATTGTCAGCGAGGTACTGCTCGATATCCTCAAGTGTAGTCTTGACCTTCTTCGCAAAACGAAAAATAGACGGAGTTATTTTTGTAAACACATGCCAACGAGAATAAGGATATACGGGAAATTCCATTCCCTCTGGAATCTTGCCAAGTGTTTGGGACAATTTATCCAGACTCTTTGCAAGCGGTACTCCCAGTGCCGGAAATATAGACACCGGCAAACTTATATTTGTATATGCCCTCCCACATATATTGCCCGACATAATGCGGAACCCCGATATCATATTCGATTCCTCATCAAGAGCTCTTAATACGGACCATGTCAGCGGCGTCATGACGTCTGGAGTGGCTTCACCGATATTCGTATTCGTCCATAGAAAATCGCCGGAAATCGTTTCATTCCATTCATACGTATCCAGATTCCCCAGCACTAGCGTAGTGATCGGTCTCGTCTGGAGAATATATAGTTTACCTTCTGCTACAGCCCACTCGATATCCTGTGAAATTCCCAGTTCTTCTTCCAGCTTAGACGCTAGTCGATACAGCTTGGATGCATGCCGCTTACACTCATCTGGGCCTTCGTACCTTCCCTTTGGTCTTTGGAGCGCAAATGACAAAGCATTCGCCTCACCCGATACGAGCTGTTCTCCCAATCCATGCACATAATTGCCTACCATAGCTGCATAGCTGCCTGTAATCGGATCAGCAGTGAAAAGGACACCCGATAGCTCGGGACGAACCATGATTTGAATGACGACCGCGATTTCATGCGCCTGCTTCATTCCTTTTACGGCACTATAAGCCTCTACCCGTTCTGAGCTTTTTGAGTCGTATACCCTCATAATTGCTTCACGGATTTGCCCATCCGTCGTTACGTTCAATACCGTTTCGAACTCCCCTGCATAAGAAGCTTGCGCAGAATCTTCACTGAGCGCCGAAGATCTTACCGCGAACGCCACCTCTCCATGGTGGCTGCGATATCGCTGCACATATGCTTGCACGGCTGACCAAGCCTGTGCATTCAGTTTCCCGTCCTGAAAAGCCGGCGTTAAGATGACGATGCCCTCTGGTACAGGATATTTATGCTGATACATCCTAGCCAGCATGCTTCCTTTGCCTCCGGCGCTTGCTTGCAATGCTGATGTTAACTCCTCGAAATGCACAACCATTTTTCCCATGAGCAGCTGCTCCTCCCATATGCTTTCCTCGAATACATACGGATGCTGATTGAACCTCATGATGGCGATCGATTGATAATTGTTATTCGAGAAACTCCACATTCTCCTTTATTTGTAAAAGCTCTGTCTAAACATGTCGATATATTCGTCCGCTTCCTTCACCATTTGCACATAATCATCAGAACTTATCTGCATTGCATTTGCACGTTTCATCTTATCCTTTAGAAATCCATGGAACGTCCAAACGATGATATTGATCGCTTTGTCGATATCCAAGTCCTCTTTAAACTTAGTACGATCGATCCCCGCAAGTATTTTGCCGAGCGCATCCTGCGTTAGCCCCTTATTCCGCAGCTCGACGCACGGCCTGATGTCGCTAGCCGTCTCTGTATATGCGGCATTTAGAAACTCAAACAATTCCGGATATTGGATTAGAATCTCCCATCTCACCTGCTGAGCCTGCCTGAAACGGGTAAAAAAATCCCTCTCCTCTAGGTTGATCTTGGCATAAAAATGGCTTATGGCCTTCTCTACACCATAATCATATAAAGAGAGAAACAACTCTTGCTTGTTATTGAAGTAGTGGAACAATAGGCCTTTTGATATCCCAGCCTCCTTCACTATCTCATTGGTCGATGCATGCTCATACCCTTTTCGTACAAATTCCTTCATGGATGCGTTTATGATTCGATCCTGCTTTTCTGTAGATAGGGTCATAAACTTCGAATTCATCGCGACTGTCACCCTTTAGTTGTTTA
>Ga0102589_1001763_pt1 | contig 27401 bp, 24 predicted proteins | sample AraplaMF_Col_mLB_FD_76858 | JGI IMG/M metagenome (GOLD analysis project Ga0102589, IMG submission 76858) | Arabidopsis root microbial communities from the University of North Carolina, USA - plate scrape MF_Col_mLB | ecosystem: Host-associated > Plants > Roots > Endosphere | place: USA... | reverse complement strand
TTTTTATAGAGAATGTTATAGAACAATATTGCTATATTTACAAAGAAATTTTGATCTTTGACTGACAATGAAAAATAATGATCTCTTGTTCTTTTATAATTCGAAATAAAATTAAGGTTACTATCCGTTTTACTTGTAGAAAAATTCACATGTGTCAAGGGCCCAATAATAACAGTACCGTTCACCATATAATGACTCTTTATGGGAATTAAAATGAAGTGCCCTAAATATTGGTGAGTTCTGAAGATAGGCAAATTATATGAATCATTTTTTTGAAAAAGCACATGTAACTGTTCTATTTTTGATTTATAGAACGAATGTGAATCATCTTTTGATGTAAATTCTAAAAGAATATTTTTGTTACAATCTAAAAAACAAACTGGAATTTCAAAAGATTGGAAAAACATATTACAAATGTACTCTATCTCAACTAGACTGAGCTTTTTAGTCATATTATTCCTCCTTACAGTTGTGCGTAATAGTTGAATGTTTATATATTCCTTTTTTACAAGTAGAAACGGAAAAAATTTATCTATAAAAATTATAAACTTCTAAGAATAATACCATAATTTAACATGAATAGCACATATTATTTGAATATACAGGTATTAGTTTTAGGGAGTAACGTAAAATATGAATTGTCACACTTATTCGTTGTTCATTGCTTATACGCATTAAAAATGATTAAGATTGGATTTTAAATAGGGATAGGAAGGGAGAGATTAATGAATTGAAGTTAAGTAATAAATGAAAAAATAGCGATAGAAGTTAATGTGTAACGATTTTTGAAGTAGAGATATAAGTGTGATTCAGGGGAAAACTACATATATCATACGGAGAGACAACGTAATAATAGAAAATAAGAAGAGTGAATAAGTGATTGTATACAATGGATTGTTGGACGACTATGTTTTAGGTTCCTCGTTTAAATCTGGTACTTGGCACACTGTTACTTTTAAGAGGGTAATAGTAATAAAGAGATTTTTAAAATGATAGAAGTAGTAAAGGGGATAAGAGAAATGAAAAAAATATTTAGTGTGCTTTTAGTATTTTTCTTAACATTTTCTACATGGTCTAGTGTATTCGTAAAGGCAGCTTCACCATCCAAAGGTACTTTAACGATTCATAAATATGAACAAGAAAAAGATGGCACACTGGGGCTAGAAGGTGATGGATCTGCAAATCAAGAAGTACCAACAAATGCGAAACCGTTAAAAGGTGTAACGTTTGAAGTGAAAAGGGTTGCATCGTTTGAAAAAATTTCAAACGATGGGAAAATCGTGAAAGAAGATGTGAAGCCTGTAATGGGAGCAACTCCAACTCAAGTAGTAACAGATGATAATGGACAAGCTGTATTAAAAGATCTTCCGCTAGGACGTTATGAAGTGAAAGAAGTGGCAGGACCTCCGCATGTTAACCTAAATCCAAATACGTATACGGTGGATATTCCATTAACGAATAAAGAGGGTAAGGTGCTAAACTATGATGTTCATATGTATCCGAAAAATGAGATTAAACGTGGTGCAGTTGATTTAGTAAAGACTGGTGCAAATGAAAAAGCATTAGCAGGTGCAGTATTCTCTTTATTTAAAAAAGATGGTATAGAAGTGAAAAAAGAGTTAGTAACAGATGGTGATGGGCATATTCGTGTGCAAGGATTAGAGTATGGGGAATACTATTTCCAAGAGACAAAAGCGCCGAAAGGGTATGTAATAGATCCGACTAAACGCGAGTTTTTTATAAAGACCTCCGGAACTATTAACGAAGATGGAACGATTACTTCTGGTACAGTAGTTAAAGTAAAAGTGCAAAACTATGAAGAACCAAATATTGATAAAAAGATTAACGGTGTTTTGGAAGCGTTACCAATCAATCCGTTAACTAATTACAATTATGATATCAAAACATTAATTCCAGAAGACATTAAAGAATACAAAAAATATGTAGTAACAGATACTTTGGACAATAGTTTAATGATTCAAGGAAAACCAGTCGTGAAAATTGATGGAGCGGAAGTAAATGCAAGCATTGTAGAGGTAGCTGTAGAAGGCCAAAAAGTAACAGCTACAGTAAAAGATTTCACAAAGTTAGATGGTAAAAAAGAATTTCATTTACAAATTAAATCACAAGTAAAAGAAGGAGTACTATCTGGTTCGGAAATTTTAAATACAGCAAAAATTGATTTTATAAATAAAAATGATGTAATTGGAGAAAAGGAATCTAAACCTGTAGTTGTTGTTCCGACAACTGGAATTATCGAGTTAACAAAAATTGATGGTGCTGATAAGAAGAAATTAAAAGGTGCAGAGTTTGTACTTAAAGATAAAAATGGAAAAATAGTTGTCGTGGCAGGTAAAGAAGTCACAGGTGTATCAGATGAAAATGGTGTTATTAAATGGACTAACATTCCGTATGGAGACTATCAAATTTTTGAAACGAAAGCACCAATATATACAAAAGAAGATGGTACAACAGCTTCATATCAATTATTAAAGGACCCTATTGATGTAAAGATTAGCGAAAATAATCAAACGGTTAAATTATCGATAGAAAATAATAAAAATGGATGGATTCTTCCAGTAACGGGTGGTATTGGAACGACTCTTTTTACTGTACTAGGCCTTGCGTTAATGGTTACAGCGGCATTTGTTTTCTTTAGAAAAAAGTTTGCTAATAATTAAGGTTTTAGGAACATGTAACCAAGTGATGTGAAAAGGGGAGAAGCAAAATGCTTCCCTCTTTTCAATATTTTAGTATATACAGAGGTGGAAATATGAAACGAAATCTTGTTTTAGGAGGTATTTTTTTATTTGGATTAGGTATTTTTTTATATCCTACTATTAGTAATTGGTTGGCGACTCGTGCACATTATTCTGAGATTAGCTCTTACGATAAGAAGATTAAATCACTACAAAAGAAAGAAGTAGAACGTAGGGGAAAAGAAGCAGCCGAATATAATAAACAAGTTCAAACTTCCACGAAAACATTTGCAGATCCATTTTCTGAAGAAAAAAGTAATCATCAAGCGTATGCCGATGCGTTAAATTTAGGTGATGTAATGGGGTATATTGAAATATCGAAAATTAATATAAAACTACCAATCTATCAAGGGACCACTGAGGAAGTATTGAGTCGCGGGGTAGGTCATTTAGATTATTCTTCGCTCCCGGTAGGTGGAGAAAATACGCACACTATTTTAACAGGGCATCGTGGTTTACCATCAGCAAAATTATTTACAGATTTAGATAAGTTGAGTGAAGGAGACCGTTTTTATGTTCACTCTTTAGACAAAGTTCTTGCTTATAAAGTAGATCAAATTAAAGTAGTTTTACCACACGAAACGGACGATCTACAAATTGTAGAAAATAAAGATTATACAACATTAATTACGTGCACGCCTTATGGAGTAAACACCAATAGATTGCTAGTTCGGGGTGAGCGTGTAGAGTTCAACCAGGAAGAAAAACAAGGAATGAGTACAGAGGTATCTATGTTTAATAAGTGGACGGTAATAGTTCCAATCCTATTGTTATGTACGCTTCTGGTCGTAATTTATAAGAAAAAATAATTAGATAGAATGTATCTATCCCGGATTAATGAATAGTGTATCCAAAAATTTAGGGAACAGCAAAGTACATATGTAGGGAAGGATCACTAATAAAAGTGCACTTTATTTGACTATAGAAAAAATACGGTAAAGGTGGGAACAAAGGAATTGAGGCTACGATTAAAACTGGTAAGTATTCATTTTATGGTTTTGTTAATGTTATGTATAAGTTTTGTTGTCTATGTACCAAAAGCAGTGTATGGATCCACGATAAACTTAGAAGGTCTAGGTGATATATCGCGTTATAATGCTGTTGTCTTTGGTAACCATAAAGCAGTAGGTGGCGATATTGAAGGAGCAATTGCAGTTCAAGGTGATATGGATGCATCAGGTTATACGATTGTAGGTGCAGCAGCAGGAACATCTAATATAGTTGGGGAAAAATGGGGTGATGAGGGATATCCATCCTTGTTATTGTCTGGAAAATTTAAAAAATCAAGAGAGGAATCTTTTATCATTCAAAACGGAATAGTCGTAATGACAAAAGAGAGTGATCCAGATCGTATTATACAATCTTCGTATGATCGTATCGTTTATAAAGAAAAACTAGAAATTGACGCGAAATTTAATGAATTTCGCAACATAGTCAACCAAGTTAGTAAAAATGCAGGTCAATATAAAACGAATACCCCAATTCCAAATATGAGTTATGGTATTGGAAAAGATATAAACAATCCTAATATTTATGTTTCATCAGAATTGACAGGGAAAATCAATTTAGATATAAGAGATGTATTTTTACCCAATGCTAAAGGAAAAGATTTTATCGTTATGTATTCGGATGCAATAGAGGTTACATTTAAAAATGGGTCCATTCTATATGACACGAACAATATTGGTAGGGCTACGGATATAATTCCTACATCTCAACCCTATTCTCCTAATTCACCGTTTACTGAGCTATACGGGAAAATGATTTGGGTTTTTCCAAATGCGAAAAAGATCACAACAGAGGGATATGGTGTTGTTGGGAGTGTGTTTGCTCCAAATGCTGTTTTAGAAACAAAAGGCGGCTCAATTAATGGACAAGCATTTGTCAGTACGGTACAACAAACTGGTGGATTTGAATTTCACAATTTCAAATTTAACTGGCAACATTGGAACAAGCCTAGTACAGGAAAAATAAAAATAAAAAAAGTTGATAGTAATAATGATAATAAAAAATTGCTTGGAGCGAAGTTTCATATTGAAGATTCAAGTAAAAAAGTAGTTGGTGAGTTAGTAACAGACGAAAAAGGAGAAGCGACATCAAAAGATTTACCAATAGGTAACTATAATCTAGTGGAAATAGAAGCGACAAACGGTTACGAATTATTAAAAGATAAAGTAGTTGTAAAAGTAGAAAAAGATGCAGTAGTAGAAATTAAAATAGGAAACAAGAAATTGCCAGATCCAATGGGAAAAATGAAGTTAGTGAAAGTAGATACGAGCGATAAAAATAAAAAGCTAGCAGGAGCCACATTTCAGATTGAGGATTTTAAAGGAAAAGTAGTTGGTGAGTTAGTAACAGATGAAAAAGGAGAAGCAATATCCAAAGACTTACCAATAGGTAACTATACCTTAGTGGAAGTAGAAGCGCCTAAAGGTTATGAATTATTAAAAGATAAAGTAGCTGTAAAAGTAGAAAAAGATACAGTGGTAGAAATTAAAATAGGAAACAAGAAATTGCCAGATCCGATGGGGAAAATGAAGTTAGTGAAAGTAGATACGAGCGATAAAAATAAAAAGCTAGCAGGGGCCACATTTCAGATTGAAGATTCTAAAGGAAAAGTAGTTGGTGAGTTAGTAACAGATGAAAAAGGAGAAGCGATATCAAAGGATTTACCAATAGGTAACTATACCCTAGTGGAAGTAGAAGCACCTAAAGGCTACAAATTATTAAAAGATAAAATAGCTGTAAAAATAGAAAAAGATGTAATAGTAGAAATTAAAATAGGAAATAAGAAATTGCCAGATCCGACTGGCCAATTTGAAATTGAGAAAGTTGATGATAAGGATAGTAATTTAAAACTAAAAGGTGCTGTATTTCAAGTCTTAGATAAAGAAGGTAAAGAAGTTACTAGATTAACAACGGATGAAAAAGGAAAGGTGATTTCCAATCAGTTAGTATTTGGAAAGTATACGATTAAAGAAATAAAAGCGCCAAATGGATATATGTTACTTAGAGATCCAATAGAAATAGAAATTACAGAAGCGGTAAAGACACAACAACTAACAGTGAAAAATGCGAAAAATAATTGGGTAATCCCTAATACTGGTGGCAGCGGAACAACAAGTTTTTACGTGATTGGTTTTATGCTAATGTTTGGCGTACTATATTTCCGTAAGAAAAATCGTATATAAATCGTATAAAAACAGCTGTATATTATGAACTAATTTTTTAAAGTTAGACAGATCGTTGTATTAGATAGTTTTTAGGGCATGAGTTCGGTATTGTACTGGATTCATGCTATTAAATTTGTTGAAGAAGGAAGTGGAATAGTAAACATAGAATATATTAATAAATCAAAATATTCATGAGGTGAAAATGATGGCAATAAAACAAGAAGAAATTAAAGTAGTAGTCGGAGCTGGAGCGTTTAATAATAACCCCGGTTGGATTCAAACGCAAGAAAATGAACTTAACTTACTAGATAAAGCTATGTGGGAAGAAAGATTTGAATATAATTCCATTTCAGCTATTTTAGCTGAACATGTATGGGAACATCTTACGTTTGAAGAAGGTGTAAGAGCAGCTGAAATTTGTTATGAATTTTTAAAGCCAACAGGGCATATTCGGTGTGGTGTTCCTGATGCATTTTTCCGAGATGAAGCATATCAAAATATAGTTCAAATAGGCGGACCTGGCCCGAAAGATCATCCAGCAGCAAGTCATAAAATTGTTCATAATTATAAAACATTAACGAAAATGTTTGAAACTGCTGGATTTGAGGTAGTTTTACTTGAATATTGTGATGAAAATGGTCAGTTTTATTACAAGGAATGGGATGCAAACGACGGTGTTATTTTCCGTTCGAAAAGGTATGATTCTAGAAACAAAGGTGATAAACTTGGTTTTCTATCGCTAATTGTCGATGCGATTAAACGGTAAGTCATTAAACTAAATTAAGTGCTTATAAAATTAATTTATGAATTGTAGTGGAGTTTATTTGTTTATACTATTTTATTATAAAAATCGCAGAAAGTATTCTTTCTGCTTTTTATTTTGCAAAGGGGATGAATATACTATGCAACCTATAAAACAAGTGGCATTAACATGCATTACTCATGATCCAACAAGGAGCTTATTATCTACAATAAAAGAGCTAAAAGAGGAATTAATGAATTTAAATTATGATAAAAAATATATAACAATTAGTAATGTAACACCTAAAGAAATTGTAAAAGAACTAGAGGAATGTAAATTCCACATAAATATAGTAGAAACATCAGGGGTAGGGAACGCACGTAGGGATTGTTTGAAGTTTGTTAGTAACTATGATCATGATTACTATCACTATTGTGACTTTGATCGTTTGCTAACTTGGATGAAAGAATATCCAGCTGAGCTTAATTCGTTCATTCAGAATATAGTAGATGTAGATTACTTAATCATTGGCAGAACGGAGAAAGCTTTTCAGACACACCCTGAAGAATGGCAAGTTACAGAAACAGTATCAAATAAAATTATGTCATTACAATTAGGGAAACAAGTAGATATTACAGCTGGTTCATGTGGGCTTTCAAAACAAGCAGCTGATTACATAATAAAATATTCTAAATGCAGAATGACTGATGGGGAATGGCCGATGATTATAAAAAAATTTACAGATTTTAAAATCGGGTATATTGCAGTAGATGGTTTAAAATACGTCAATAGTCTTAATCGAGATAATATTATTGATCCAATAAAAGCATGGTCAACCAGATTAGAACTTTCATATATAATAAGTCAATCAATTTCGAATCTAACAAAAACTCCTTAAACTAAGTGGGGTGGAATAGAGATTTATTTTTTTAATGAAATCATGTAAAATAGAACGTATATTCGTTATTGGAAAGGGGGTTAATTAATAATGTTAGCTGTAATAGATAAACAAGATAATGGATACGTAGTACAATTTGATCGTCATTTTTCATATTCAATAGAAGAGGTTTGGTCTGTTTTAACAGAAAACAGTAAGCTAAAAAAATGGATGTCTAATTTACAGATTGAAAGCCTTAAAACAGGTGGAATTATAAAGTTCGACATGATGGACGGTTCATTCATAAACATTGATATTTTAGAGTATCAAGTAAACTCAGTACTTGAATTTACTTGGGATAAAGATCGAGTTCGATTTGAAATACATAAAGAGGAAAATGGTTCCCTTTTACTCCTTAAAGAATACATTCATGAATTAACTGATCATACACCGAAAGATATAGCAGGTTGGCATATTTGTTTAAATCTTTTTTCTTCCGTTCTAGAAGGAGAAGAAAAAGAGTTTTCTAAAGATGAATGGCAACAATGGTTTGAAATATATAAAGATAAGGTTCTTAAAGTAAGAAGATAATCACATTAAAGGTTATATTCATTATGTAATTATTACATTGTAAAAATGGTTTTTATGAAAAATAAGAATAGAGGTTAATATGAAAGTAAATCAATTAATTGCTAATAACATAAACAAATTAGATACAATCATTCCATTTAATAAATCGTTTGGAATCGCTGGTTTATCAGGATCAGGTAAAACAACTTTTTGTCAAACGATTGGTGAAGAATCAAAAAAACGATTAGTTTCTTTATTGCCAAAGGCTGAATATCAATATTTATTTCCTAACATTATGGAAACGAATTTTAGTGCTATTAAGATGGAAGATATGCCTTTAGTTCTTTTTCTAGGAAAATCATCGATTTCTTCCAACCCACGTTCAACGATAGGTACTCATACTGGTGTTTTCACAGAAGTACGTGAAAAACTTGCTGAAGTATTTCATCTTTCCCCTGAGGTTTTTTCATTTAATAATCAGTTAGGTTGGTGTACTGGTTGTAAAGGCCGAGGTACTACTAAAAATATTGAGTGTAAAAAATGTAAGGGAAAACGTTATAGCGAAGAAATCGAACAATATACTATAGATTTATTTGCTAAACCACATACAATTTCAAAGATTAATGATTTAAGTGTTGAGTCTATTCTTTCGTTAGCGGAAGAGCTAAATATTAGTGAAGCAAAGCAACATATACTGCAAAATATAATTAATATGAACATTGGTTATTTAACATTAAATCGCATTATGGGTACGTTGTCAGGTGGAGAGTTAACACGACTTTATTTGGCTGAATTTATGGCAGTAAGTGAAAATGCTATAATTATTATTGATGAGATTTCAGTTGGACTTGATCATGAAACATTATTACAAATATTAGAAGAGATCAAGCAATTAGGTTGTAAAAATCAAATTTGGCTTATAGATCATTCAGATACAGTACTGGATACAACAGATGAGCAATTGTTCTTTGGACCTGGTAGCGGAAAATATGGTGGACAAATTGTGAAAGAATCACCAAGACCAAAACCAATACTGTGGGATCTAAATAAAGAAATACCAACAGAATATTATACATTCCAAGAATTATATTGCCGTAATATCCAAATGGTGGAGTTTCAGATTCCTAAAAATAGGCTTGTAACAGTTACAGGAGAATCTGGATGCGGGAAATCTACACTTGTTAACGAATGTTTAGCTACAGATTTCTTGAAGCGGTATCCAAAAGATAAATTAGTTATGGTAGGACAAGATCGAAATCAATCGATTACAAGTCGATCAACTGTAGCCACTTTCCTAGATATTAAAAAGAAATTAACAAAGTATAGTGAAGAAATTGATGATATTTTTGAGCGTTCGATTGAGGATATTATAGGTGAACTTCCAAATGAAGATATTGCGTATAAACGCTTGAGCCTACTAATTAAATTAGGACTTGGCTATTTAACGTTAGAACGAAAAACACAAACATTATCAACGGGTGAGTTTCAATGTGTTCATTTAGTTTCGGAGTTATTCGCAAACACAAGAAATCCACATACGTTATTTATTTTTGATGAACCTTCAAAGGGGTTATCACAAAATATTTTAAATCAATTTATAGATAGTGTTAGAGGGATATTGCGAGATGAATCAGTCTCTATCATCATGATTGAACATAATAGGTACATGTTAGAAAGCTCTGATTATATTGTAGATTTCGGGAAAAGACAGCTTGAATCTATAAAGCATCTTGATGTACTAAGTCATGAAGATTATTATCGTCAAAAAAGCAGTGTAAATCATGCTGAGCGAATACATATTTCTTCAGCACTTAAGCATAAAGAAGGCGTTCACTATTTAGAAGAAAATCATATTAACTATTTTAAAAATGCCGAAAACGTTTTTAAGGGTGGTATTTTAAAAAGTTTATCATCAATGGCTCGTTTAATTTATGGTGAATATGAATCTGATACAATTGCTCCTGTTGTTGCTATTGATCTTGAAAGACATTTATATAGTCAGTACAGTTTCTTATATGAGATTGGTGGACTAATTAATCATATTGTAGCTGCTCATCCAACTAATAAAGATACGAGAAGTTTTGATTTCTATTCGCAGGACAATCATTGTCCATCTTGTTCCGGACGTCTTCAAATTGAAGTTTTTGATAAAGAAATTATAATTCAAAATAAAAATGTTCCATTTTGGGACGGTTTATTCGAGCCGGAAATCATGAAAGTATTAAAATTTTATCAATATGAAAAAATAGAATTTCTATTCGAAGAAATTAAAAATGAGCTTGGTCACGATTTGTCAAAGAGCTATAATAATATGTCAGCAGAAGAAAAGCATACGTTTTGGTACGGATATTTTGAAAAATCATTTTATGATAAAAAAGGAAAGACACGTAGAACCTGGGTAGGATTTAATACGATTATTGGTGGATATATTGTTATTTCAAAAGCAGCTATTAAAGAAGAAATTAAGACTTCTAAAGAAATGATGACATGCCCAATTTGTGAAGGGACGGCTTTAAATCATCATAAACCACTTAAATTTGGTAACTCAGATATTCGTGAAATTATCAATCAACCAGTTGATGAAGTGTTGAAAATAGTCGGTGATTTACCTGCACTTCATAAATTGAAGTCTATAGTTGGTGGCGATATGAGATTGACAGAAGATGTTTCTTTACTGCCAAGAAAAGCACAAGTTGCACTAAAAATGTTTGAGTTAGATCAGGCAAGCTTTTCAAACTATGAAATGGTGTTACAAAATGTCTTACCATTTTGGGATGAAATAAAAGGAAATATCGAATCTATTAGTGTTAATAATCAAGTAACTGTTTGTGATTTCCCTAATGTTTATGAAACGAGAGAAAACATTATAGATCAGTATTTCACAAATGGTAAATATAAAAAACTTACGTATGTATACGAAGCATTTGGATATAAAAAGTTAGTTACCCAAATTAATAAAATTAAAAAAAGTAATCCATGTCCATTCTGTAAAGGAAAGAAAGTTATTACTGAAGATAATTTACATGATGGCGTCTTTAAACTAACAATTCCATGTGTAACTTGTAATGCAAGTGGTATCAATGATGAAGGGCTTAAAGAAATTGTTGAAGGTGTAGATGTGCAAACATGGTTAACTGGGAAAGTTATTGATATTGTGGATGAGAGCTTATTAACAGAAGCTGTTGCGCAAATACCAATTTTTAATCGCGTTCGCGAATTGGATAAACGAGATATGATGGCGGTTTATGAGTGTCTTGAACGTAATCAGTAAAGTTTTACTAGATTTTGTGTTATTAACATAATTTATATTCTTTATAATGTATATATTAACGCAGTATGATTAATACAAGGTAATGAAAAAAGATCCAATTTCTTAATTTCAAAATTAAGAAATTGGATCTTTTAGTATTTTTATGTCCACATACGGAATTTTTTGTTAAGGAAAAAAGTAAGGGAGGAGAGGTGAGAAATTAAAAGGGATGAACGTTTGATATATTATGTAGTTATTATATTATAAAAGTAATAATTAAGGGTGAAAACAGTTCATAAGTGAGATTGTTTGTTTATTAATCATTTCTTTTTATTGTCTGATTTTTTAAATTTAACAGAAATATATACTTGAATGAAGTATATATTTCTGTTAAATTTATCCTATGGATAGAACGAGTTTAATTAAAGGTCATTTAGAAATGTGTGTATTATCTATTTTGTCGAAAAAGAAAAGTTATGGTTATGAGATTATGAAAGAGCTAGAAGTACACAATTTAAAGTTGAAAGGAGTAGGAAGTATTTATCCAATTCTAACTAAGTTGAAAAATCAAGAGTGGGTTAATACTTATCAAGAAGTAACAGACAGTGGTAAAGTTAGGATTTATTATGAAATTAATGAAAATGGGAAAATACGTCTTGAGAAGAAAATTAATGAGTGGTTAGAATTGCAATCAGATATTCAAACATTATTAAAAAGCGGTTTGAAAGGAGATCTTCTGAAATGAGGAATAAATTGATAGGTAAAGAAAAGCAATTTTTAACAGACGTACTTAAGGAATTAAAGCAATACGATATTAGTTTAGAAGAGAGGGAAAATATTAAGCGACAAATAGTAGAACATATTCAAGAATGTCGTGAACATGGTGAAGATAGTATAGATGATTTAGGTACACCTCAATTATTTGTTCAAGATTTTTTAGAAATAAATGAAATTGATTTGCAAGTTAAAATGAAACAACTTCAAAATGAAAAAGGAAAATCTAACACACTTATCTTACGTGGCATATTCATCGCAATTATTACTTACCTCGTCTCGCAAACTATATTTACAATATTTTTAACTGAATCATTTAATCCAACTAATAGTAAAAATACATTTAATTATAATATTTTATATCGTATATCAGAGAATCAATGGTGGAACGTATTATTAATAATGATTAGTTTGACGCTCTCTGTAGTGGTATTTATTAGCTTAGTAAGTTATAAAAAAAGAAAGTATCTAAAGTATAATGAAGAATACGATCTATAAACTGTCTCTAATTTGTATTCTTTGTAATGTATTGATAGTATGTATCACACTTCCCAAAGTTTACGCTCAGCAAAATATTAAAGTTACATTAGATAAGTATATTGAAAAGTTTATAAAGGAGCAGAATATTCCGGGAGCTTCAGTTGCAATTGTACATAATAAAGATGTATTCTTCACAAAAACGATGGGGATTACTGGAGAATCTGAAAAAAAGGTAACTAGTAAAACGCCATTTGCAATCGGCTCAATAAGTAAATCTTTAACAGCTTTAGCTATAGTGAAATTAATAGAAGATAAAAAAATAAAATTAGAGGATCCAGTTCAACGATATCTCCCCTGGTTTAAACTAAAAGATTCTCAAATATCCTCAACTATAACAATCCAACATCTACTAACTCATACAAGCGGAATAAGTACATATGAGGGCTTAGCATTATCAGATAAGCAATCCAAAAGTTCTAGAGCATTAAAAGAAAATGTAATGAAGCTTTCAAATGTAAAAGTAACTGCTCCACCAGGTGAAAAATATCAATATAGTAATACGAATTATATTGTGTTAGGTACACTTATTGAGGAAGTCACAAATGAAACATATTCATCATATATGGAAAAGTATATTTTTCAGCCATTAAATATGAATGGCGCGGCAGCAAGTAAAGAAACTGCATATGAAAAAGGTTATTTAACAGGTTATCAGTCTTGGTTTGGTTTTCCAAGAAAAAGTGTAGTCTCCTATGATAATGCCGGAGCACCGTATGGCTATATTACTGCAAATTTAGAAGATATGATTCAATATATTATGTTTTTGAATCATCCAGGGGATGCACAATTATTAAGGAAAGAAAACATGGATCTTTATCTATCACCACTTTATAAGATAAATCCAGAAAAAAGTTATGGTTTTGGATTAAGGACAACAAATATAAATGAAAGTGAAAAGATGATTTGGCATTCAGGATCAACGCCCGATGCTCGTGCAGAAATATTTACTTTAAATAAAAGTGGCTGGGGTGGTGTAATTCTAACGAATAAAAATCATGTATTAGAAGAAACCGCACTATCAGTATTGAAAAAGGGGATTATTAGTATTTTGAATGGAGAAGAACCGGTTGATATTCCTAAAAACATACCATTAACACAAATTGTTTTGTTGATAGTTACACTGATACTTTTCATAATATCACTTATGTTAATTAAAAAGTATAAACATATGAAAACTGTAAAAAAGCTAATTTGGTTATTTACAGGGAGTCTATCCCTACTATTATCTATTATGTTCATCCCACTACTTACTTATAGTACAAGTTCACCTTGGCGTACGATTAAAATATTTGCGCCAGACGTAGCTTTATTTACAAGTATTATTGTAACTTTATTTGCTGTGAACGGACTAATTTCAATTTTTATAGCCTTAAGAAGGAAGTAAGTATAAGGGGAAAGAATTAAAGAAATATAATTTAAGTGTTATAAACAGTTGACTCTCACACAATGTCATTGTTTAAGATGAAGTTGAGCTTCGAAGTGGATGTAATCTTTAGGAGGAAAACATGTTTAAAATAGGGGATTTTTCAAAACTATCGTCCATTAGTATACGTATGTTGAGACACTACGATAAAGTAGAATTATTGCAGCCAGTAAAAGTTGATGAGCAGAGTGGGTACAGATACTATTCAGCAGCCCAATTAAAGAAAATAAATCAAATTCAAACGTTAAAAGCTATGGGATTTAATATCGCTACCATTAAAGAAATAATAGAATGCGATAATATAGATGGTATTAAGGAACAATTTTTATATCGTAGTGCTCAAATTAAAGAAGACATGGATAACCTACAAAAACAATTACGTCTCCTCGAAAACTCAATGAAAACGATGAGAGAGGATGTTGTTGAGATGAACTATCATGTTTCAATAAAGGAAATTCCAGAAAGAAATGTAGCTAGTGTTAGAAAGGTAATTCCATTTTATAATGCTGAAGGAGACTTATGGGGTATGTTAATGCAAGAAATACAAATGAAAAGTATTAGTATTGCCCATCCGAGTTATAGTATTGCGGTTTTCCATGATCGTGAATACAAAGAAAATGATGTAGATGTAGAAATACAGCTAAGCATCCTAGGTAAGTATAAAAATACAAAAGACGTTACATTTAAAAATGTTGAATCAACTAATGTAGCTTCTATAACGGTTAATGGAAGTTATGAACAGATGACAGCTGTAAATGAGGCTGCAGCAAAATGGATTGAAACGGAAGGTTACGAATTAGCAGGCCCGATGTTTAATATTTATCATGTGAGCCCAGCGATGGAAGCGGATCCTAGTAAGTGGGTTACAGAAGTTTGTTATCCAATTAAATAAGGATAAAGAAAAAAGGCATTATGTATATGCCTTTTTTCTTTGGTTAAATAAATTAGGATTAATGGTGTTTTTATATATAAACCAAACTAAAATTGGACGGGGATATTTTACCGAAAAAGAACTGCTTAAAGGATTTCAAAAGATGCAACAGATATTAAAAGATGAGGATGTATATATAGACGGGATGTACTATTGTCCACATAATAGTAGTTGCGACTGCCAAAAACCGAATATAGGTTTACTTTTAAAAGCAACGGAAGAACATGATTTGTGCTTAAAAGATTGTTTTCTTATTGGAGATACAGGGAGTACGGATATGATTGCAGCTAAAAGGGCGAATATAAAAAAGATTTTGGTACGAACAGGATGGGATGAAAGTTCATTAACAAAGTATAGAAATTTGTGGATAGAAACGGCGCCTGATTATATAGCGGAAAATTTACTTGATGCTGTGTGTTGGATTGACGAGTATTTAAGAACATAATAAAATTATAGTAAACTATTTTGCGAGAAAGTTGATTTAGGAGGGGAAATATTGATACATATAGATAAAAATGTACGAACATCTGGTGCATATGTAATATACGAGAACTTATTTGTTTTCCAAGTTGGGCCAACGAGTAGAGGAGATACATTAGGTGTAGTAAGGCTCGGCGGACATAAAGAAGATGAAGAAACAGCAGTAGAAACTGCTAAAAGAGAAGTGAGAGAAGAAGCTACTATCGATATTACTATTTTGAGTTCACCAAGTACATATTATAAAGAGAACTGGAATGCGCAATCAAAGAAAATAAAGGTAGCAAATGAAATCAATCCAATATTAATTATTGATAGTCCAGATGAAACTTTATCTATTATGTATATAGCGCATTCAGAAAATAAGCCAAATCCATCTTCTGAAACGAATGGACTTCTATTACTTTCTTTAAGTGATATTAGGCTAATTTGTAGTAAGGAAATAACACTAAAAGATTATATTAAGCAAGGTGGAATAGCTATATTGAAAGAAAAAATGGATATAGACTTAATCTTACAACCTTATCCGCAACTTATGTTTTTAGCAGGACTTTTAAAAGAGGATCCTGTATTACTTCAACAGTTTCTAAATTAGCAACAAAAGCCACCTTAATAAGGGGCTTTTGTTTTAAATAATTTAATGGTAGGTGTATCCTCCATCAGGAAACAATACATTGCCTGTAGTAAAACTATTTTGCATTAAATATAGAACAGTATGTGCAATTTCATCAATATGACCAGGTCTCTTTACAAGAGAAAGAGATTTATAAGCTTCATAAGCAGCTAGTCTATTTTCGTTTTGTTCATTTTCCCTCCGTATCGTTCCAGGGGAAACAACATTAACTCTTATAGGAGCTATTTCAACAGCTAAAGCTTTCCCTAAACTTTCAATAGCCCCATTACAAGCTCCATAAGCAGGTGCCCCTTTAAGCGGTCTTTGACTAAATGCACCGGACATTAATACGATAGATCCGGAGTCTGAAAGAAATGGAATTGCATATTTTACGGCATAATATTGTGGCCAAAACTTGCCGATAAAGCTGCTTTCAGCAATATCATCCGTAGCAGTAATTGGTCCAAGGGTATAAGAGGCTCCTGGGGTGAACAAATGATCAAAATTTCCAAGCTTTTTGAAAAAATCTTCTAATTGGTTTTTATCCTGATTATCCAATACATAAGTTTGAAGATGGTTGTTACTTATTATTTCTTGAGCAATCCTTAGTTTTTCTTTCGAACGCCCTGCAATAATAACATGTGCTCCTTGTTCGATTGCTTGTTTTGCTGTTGCAAATCCAATACCAGAACTCCCACCAATGATAACGATACGGCTACCTTTTAATGTAGTTATAGACATATTTAAGCCCCTTCCTTAATAAAAACTTTAAAATAAAACTGTTATGCCTTTATTATTCGCTAAAAGATTGTAAGTGAAAAGTACGCACTTTATATGTACATGGTCACAAATTTCGTACTAATCGCTATTTATGCGGATAAGTAATATGAAAAATTGCTAAATATGGTTTATGATATCTGAGGAGAGGTGAAAAAAATGAATTTACAAGAACCGAAGTTAAAAGGGGTAATAGCAACATTACAAATAATCGGTGGAAAATGGAAGCCACTCATTTTATTTATTTTGCTAACAGATGGAACAAAACGATTTGGTGAATTAAAGCGATTAATACCAGACATATCTCAAGGAACATTAGCGAAGCAACTTAGGGAATTAGAGCAAGATCAACTAATAGAACGAGAAATTTATCAAGAAATACCACCTAAAGTGGAGTATAGCTTAACTGAGCATGGAAAAACGGTAAGTTTTGTTTTGGATAGTATGTGTGGTTGGGGAAGGAAACATTTAGAATATATAAATAGAGATAAACTATAAATTTATTATGTAAACAAAAGTGTGGAAAGCTACTATTTTGATAATCTATATTTTATAATAAAATGATGTTATCGTACATAAAGTATTAATTGCAGCAGGATAGATGAAAACGTGTATTGCTCGAGGTAAGTACTTGTTCGGGACTGAAAAATGTGTACCAGATATAAAAAGGGATTTACAAAAATATAAATTATGAGTCTATTTCGGGGATCATCATGATTAAACATTTCATGTATAGTAACAAGGGGGAAATAATAAGATGAACGAATTAGAGTACAAAAACTTTTATGATAAAGTAGGAAGATTAAATGGATGGGATTTTAGTAAGGTAAAATGTGAAACTGTAGGAGATACATGGGACTTTTATGGAGAAGTGAAAAAAAGATGTAAACCATCAGACACTCTACTTGATGTTGGTACAGGTGGAGGAGAGAATGTGCTTAACATAGCACCTTCAGCTAAATTCTTAATTGGAATTGATAATTCTAATGGGATGATTGAAACGGCACATTCCAATTTGAAAATATCAGGTGTACAAAACGTTGAGTTTTTTCAAATGGATTCTGAAGCGTTAACGTTTCCGCATGCCCATTTTGATATCGCTTCTAGTTGTCATGCTCCGTATAAATCATCTGAGTTAGCAAAAGTAATGAAAAAGGGTGCTTTTTTCTTAACGCAACAAGTTTGCGAACATGATAAATTGAATCTTAAAGAAGCATTTGGAAGAGGACAATGCTTAGGTGAAAGAGATGGCACATTAAAGGAAAAGTATATGAGTGAACTTATTAGTGCAGGATTTGAACTCGTGCAAGTACGTGAATATGATGTTACTGATTATTACAGTACGCCTGAAGATCTTATTTTCTTATTAAAACATACGCCTATTATTCCTAATTTTGGAGAAGAGGAAGAGGATTTTATTATTTTGCAAAAGTTCATTAAAGCTAATAGTTCTGAAAAAGGTATTCGTACGAATTCAAAACGGTTTATGATAATTGCTGTTAAATTATAACGTATTATAGCGTAAAAACTGCTTTTCTTGTATAGAAAGGCAGTTTTTTGTGTGAAAAAGAATGCAAGGAAAACATAAAAATGTACCCTTATTGATGGTAGATATCAAACAAAAAGACTTTTGGGGCTAGCATATTCATACTAAAGTTGTAGTTTTTATATAAAAAATCAATCCTTCCGTTTGATTTTATCTATTTATAAATGTAATACAATACGAATAGATAATAAGAAATTAGGGGGAATGTAACGTGATTACACATATTTCAGATATAAAACTACAAACGGTTTCTATAGAAGGGGTAAAACAAGTTTATAGGGACATATTATCTTTTCCAATAAAAAAAGAAACAGCATCGCTTATTCAATTTGAAGTAACACCTTATACAACAATTAGCTTCCAAGAAGTGTATGAACCAATTGCACCTGCGCACTTTGCTTTTGAGATCCCATATTCAAAATTTCATGAAACAGCAAAATGGCTTGAAAAGTCTGGAATACTTATTGTGAAATGGAAAGATGGAAATACAATTGGTGAGGAGAACGGTTTATTTAATTTATATTTCAAAGACGGTGATGGAAATCTTCTTGAAATTATCACACATAGTTATGTTAAAGAAGATGTATTAGTACCGCAGTCACCTTTAAACATTTTATATGTAAGGGAAATCGGTCTTCCCGTTAAAAGTGTACCTGTTTTTACGGAATGGTTAAAATCAAATCTAGATATGAGAACGATGGAGGATGGGGATATTTTCAACTTTGTAGTTGGCGGCACTGCATATATCGTCGCGACATGGTGGCAGCGACCTTGGATTCCAATTGCGATGAAAGCTTTACAACCGAAAGTACATGTTTCTTTCGGAACACCGGATCAAGATTTTTTATACCGAATCCAAAATAACTTTAAGGAAAATAGTGTTCCATTTGAATGGAAAGGTAATGAAGTATCATTTATTCAACAGGGATATGCATTTACTGTCTCGCATACACCAGAGTTGCATTCCGATATTCCTAAGAAATTAAACTTACCCCTTTCTATATCATTATAGAGAGGGGTAAGTTTAATTTTGTTTTCAGGAATTAAAAACTAATTATTATTTTGATTTAACATTTGAGCTATTCCTTGACCAAATGACCAATTCTCTATAGGTGTCTCGTGTAGTGTAATGAAAACATCAGCAGTAGAGATTTGTAAAATATTAGCTGTACTAGTAGCTATAGCTTTATATAAATTCTTTTTTTGATTAATTGTTCTTCCTGGTCCACACGTAATAGAAATATAAATCATATTGTTGGATCGTTTTATTGAACTTTCTAAAAGATAAGATGAATCATAAAAAAGTTGATGAGAAGGATAAGGTAAAAACATTTGAAAATAATCATTTTCGGGAACATTGAAATGTTCAATTAACGAATGGTGAATTTGATTACTTACATTTTTTAACAAAATGTTATCGGATAATTTTTCAGGATGATAAACAGTGACAAATGGCATAATAGTACACTCCTTTTCTTTTGATTTCATTTTACTTCCAACACTGCCATTTGTATAATTGAAAATATATTGAATAACTATCAATAAAACCGATGAAGATGGTGTTTGAAATGGAAATGAAAGAATTACTTACATTTAAAAAAATTATTGAAGAAGGAACGTTTTCACAAGCTGCTAAACAATTAAACTATGCACAATCAACAGTTACAGCACATATAAAAAAGTTGGAAAATGAAATTGGTTTTCTTTTGTTTGAAAGAGGATGGGATGCAAGATTAACAGAAGAAGGAAAACTTTTTGCAGAAGAAGTAGAAAATTTATTAACTCATTGGGAATATTCCATTTCTCAAGCTCAACGAATTAGTAATGAAGAAAAAGGGAGTTTGAGAATAGGTCTATTAGAATCTGTTGCTAAAAGATTAATACCGATAATATTAAAGTTTTTAAGTGCTGAAAAACCATATATACATTGTGATTTTGTAGTGGGAAATACAGCGCTTTTATCAGAAATGATAGAACATAATAAGATTGATTTTGCGGTGTGCGGAAATAATGAAAATAAATCAAATGTAAAATTCACTCCAATATGTGATGAACAGATTGAATTTATAGTGAACAATCCGGAGCATCCCTTGTTACAAAAAGAATTTGTTGAAGCATGTGATATTATAGATTATCCCGTTATTGTAGGTGAAAGTAATTGTTATTCCTATCAATCTGTAAGTTCTTTCTTGTTGGAAAATAATTTATCTTTTAAAAGAATTTACAATTGTAGTGCATTAAACCTCATTCCACAAATGCTTTTTGGAAATGCAATAGGAATTATTCCAAAAGGTACAATTTTGAATGAAGAAATACTATCTTTTAAGATTAAGAATTTTAATTCTAAAATTCCAATTGGTATACTCTTTTCTACTAAAAATAAAAATTATTTAAGTCAAACGAAACAAAAAATTATCAACATCATTAAAGTCGCCCTATAATTATGCTGAAAAAATTATAGGGCTGTTTTCAATACGTATTTTTCTTTTGGCATTTCAGAGATTTTTGTAATGATAGGATTTATGTGAGTAGAAGGATTTCCTAACATTGCAGTGAATTTAAAATAAGGGTGTAGAATACTATATGATTTAAGGAGGGTGAAACTTGAACTTAGGTGAGCCAATTGCTAAAGGAAATACAGCGGAAATTTATCTGTATGATAATAAGATTGTGAAGTTATTTAAAGAATATCTTCTAGGTACAGAGTCTATGAATGAAGCAAAAAAACAAAAATATGCTTATTCATGCGGGTTGCCAGTTCCAAACGTATTTGAAGTGACAAAGATACACGATAGACAGGCAATTATTATGGAATACGTAAAAGGGGACAGTGTTGGTGATCTTCTACTTAATAATCTAAATGAAGCAGATCATTACATAGATATTTGTGTTAAAGAACAAAAAAAGATTCATGCTATATGTGTGAATACCGATGATATGGAATCAATGAGAGAAAAGTTAGAACGACAAATTAAATCTGTACATAAATTGGATGAAAAACAAAAGGAAAATATATTAAATAAGTTAGATGCAATTAAATTTGAACATAGATTATGTCATGGTGATCTCCATCCATTTAATCTAATTCTCAGTAATGGTAATGTGAAAATTATAGATTGGGTAGATGCTACTTCAGGTGATATTCGTGCAGATGTATTTCGTACATATTTATTGTATGCTCAAGCTTCCGTAGAATTAGCTGAAATGTATTTACATATATATTGCAGAAATACGGGCTTATCAAGAGATGAGATCTTTCAATGGGCTCCTATTATTATTGCAGCTAGGTTAACTGAAAAGGTGTCAGCTAATAACAATGAATTACTAAATAAATTAATGATTCAGTATTGTAATTAAATGAGTAAAATTATTGGATTTTGCTTACAAAGAATATAGTAGTAAAAAAGGAGTCCATTTTATGAAAACTGATGAACCAATTTCATTGAATACCGAATTTGAGAAATCTACTCCTGCGCTACAACTTTCGAAATTACATAAGCGGTTCGGTGAATTTATTGCAGTCAATCATATTGATTTAACTATTCCAAGGGGATCTTTTTATGGAGTTGTTGGTCCTAATGGAGCAGGAAAAACTACATCTTTATCGATGGCTGTTGGTTTGTTACGACCAGATGGCGGGAACGCTAAAGTTTTTGGGATTGATGTTTGGGGTAATCCAAAACAAGCTAAAGCACTGATTGGGGTATTACCAGATGGGTTAGCTTTACCGGAAAGACTTACCGGTCGTGAATTATTAACATATATGGGATTGTTAAGAGGAATGAATGCCAAGGAAGTTGCTCAGCGGACAGAAGAATTACTTACAATATTAGAGTTAAATAATACTGAGGGGACTTTAGTTATTAATTATTCTACTGGTATGCGCAAGAAAATTGGCCTTGCACTTGCACTTCTTCATGCGCCTAAATTACTCGTTCTCGATGAACCGTTTGAGGCGGTAGATCCCATTTCTGCAGCTACTATTAAAAAGATTTTACAGAAATTTGTGAGTTCGGGCGGTACTGTAGTATTTTCAAGTCACGTCATGGTGTTAGTTGAACAACTTTGTGACTATGTTGCAATTATTTCGAAAGGGGGAGTACTTTCGTCTGGAAAGATGGAAGATATTTGTGGTGAAGAAAAACTAGAGGATATTTTCATTCGATTAGTAGGAAAGCCCGCCGTTAAAGGAGGGGAATTGTCTTGGTTAGTGTTTTAATTCAAATGAAGTTATCAATACTTAAACATTCAATGAATGGTGGCAGGAAAGTTCTATTTATTATGGCAGGATTAGTAGGTTTATTGCTAGCAATTGGAACCATTATCCTTTTTTCCTTTTATCCTACGGAACAAGCGATATCAAAAAACATTCTATATGTAACGTTCACAATTTGGACAGTAGGATGGATTTTAGGTCCGATACTTAGTGGGGGAGATGGAATATTACGTACAGAATATTTTGTATTGCTTCCACTTAATCCTTATAAATTAGCTAGAACGCTTCTCGTTGTATCTTTTATAGGATTAGGACCCATAGTTAGTTTTATCGCTTTCATAGGATTATTAATTTACGCAGCCAGAATTAGCTTATATGCAAGTATAGTTGCAGTTCCAGCAATTATTTTACAGTTAATTTTTGTGGTGTTGTTATCGAAAGTTATAATTAGTCTTATGGGTGAAGCGATGAGATCAAGAGCCGGTATGGAAATAGGAGCGATGTTTATAGGTCTTATCATTGCATTATTAAATGTGGGTTGGTATGCACTTCCAGTAATCAATAGAATAATATTTCATGATACCGCGATACTTTACATGATTCCATCTAGTTGGACAATACTTGCTGTAGAATATGCAAGTCAATCTAATTGGTTATTAGTTTTTGTATTCTTAAGTGCGATAACAATATTTTGTTGGTTTCTTTTATTTATATGGACTACATTATTGACTAGAAGTACAGTGAAAAATTCTAAAGAAGTTCATGGGAAGATTACTAACAAGCATTATAAAAAAGTTGTTAAAATCTTTTTTGAAAATAAAATAGGAGCAATCATAACAAAGGAGCTAAAAAGTTGGGGGAATGATCCACAACGAGGTCGATTCTTACGGATGGGCATATGGATAGGCGTATTTTATGGAATTATAGTTACAATTGCTGATATACCATACTTAATACCCTGGGCAGGGGTAATTATGATTGTATTTACAAGTATGTTCGCTTGTAATTTATATGGTTTCGATGGAAGTGCATTATGGTTAACATTGCTGACACCTGGCGCAGAAAGGATTGACGTGCGTGGTCGTCAATTAGCTTGGTTGATAGCTATTGGTCCTGTAGCAATTTTAACTACAATAATTTTCACTTTTACTAGCGGACTTACTTTCGTTTACCCATGGGTATTTGCAGTAGTCCCAGCTTTACTTGGTGGGGCAGTCGGCCTTATTGTCTTATTTTCTGTAGTGAATTTAATTCCAATTACTGATCCACATCGTCGTGGAAGAGGAACGATAATATCTGGTGACGATATGAATGCGAGTAAAATGTTTATAACCACGTGGCTCATGCTGCTGATGGTGCTAGTAACTACGATACCCGCTTTACTAGTTGTATGGTTAGGGACATCATTACATATACAATTCATACAATGGTTAGGTGTACCGACTGGAGTTTGTACGGGAGTGTTTTTAGCATGGCTATTTGGGCACATCGCTTACACAAAACTTGAAAGAAATGGCCCTGAGTTGCTATTTGAAATGAAAAGTGGGATAAAAATTGACAGTGATAATCACAAAAAGAAATTTCGCAATAAAGCAAGTGAATTACCGAAGAACAAACTTGCTATTGTTGTTCTTCTTGTGTTTATGGGAATCTTTTTCTTAGTTCACCAAAGTATAGTGCCGATTGTCCTTGAAATGTTTGATGTGGATGAAAGAGTCCGTCTTTTCTTTCTTCCGCGCTATCTTCCTCATATTGCTCGTATTCCTGTAAGTATTATTTTCGCTGTAATAGGTATTACGTTTTTGTATAAAGCAATATTAATTAAGAAACAGCACGTAAAAGAATCACAACTAATAAAAGATGATATGTAAAATATTCCTAATCGATCGAGTTTTTAGCGGATGTTGTTCAACTATAGTTACGTAGTTAAACAACATTCGCTTTACATATTTATTAAGGAATAATTATTTTCGAGTTTTAACCTATAAAGATTCATTATCCGTACTTGTTCCTCCGTTAATTCTTCTTTATCCCAATACATATGCATTAAGCTATATTCAAAAATTTCCTTTAATTTTATAAACAAAGGAAGTTTGTCTATCATTTCTGTAGGTAGTTCATTTTCTTTTTGATAACCGTCAAGTATCGCTTTTGTAATAGAATTTTTATAGTCAACAATATTCCCATTTCCAACAAATGAGTATTCTATCGCACTATAAATAGGAACGGCTAAATCGAATATGTAAAAATGTTTTTCGCAGTCTTGAAAATCTATCATTGTTAAGTTTGAATTATTTTCAACTAAAATGTTTTCTAACCATAAATCTCCGTGTATTAAGCCGTAATTTGAAGGGGATTTTTGTAGTTCCTTTATGGAAGTTAAAACGTCAGATGCCATCTCTCTTATAGTCGTCTCTTCTTTAGGGATATATTTAAGAAAATTATATTCTTCATTTTCATACCAATCGTTTATATGTTTTACTGGTTTAATCTTTTCAAAGCTTTTAGAAATACGATGTAGTTTTCCAATTTGTTTACCAAGCTTTCTAAATATATTAGAATTCCATTCGCACCTTGGTAAATGTATACCTGGAGCAGCTTTATATAATACGGCAAGAATCTCCTTGTCTAATGTTAACCTTTCTACTAAATTCCCATTAAGAGAAGGTATGATTGGAGGAACCGCTAAACCATTTTCATATAAAAAGTTCGTATATGTAATTTCTTCTAACTGTTCTTCATATGTTTTGTAGTTTGTAATTCTAATGAAGTATGTACCTAGTTCTGTAAAACATTGATACATTTCATTCGTTATTGGTTTAATGTTAATAAAATTTAACGGATATTGCTCATTTAGTAATCTAAGTATTTCTTTTTCTAACTCGTTCATTGTAACGCCCTTTCCAAACTTTAATTTTTTACTAGAGAATTAAAAGAATCTTAATTTACAACATTCGTGTTTTATTTTTGATATCCTTTAAAATGAAGCATGTTGTAATGAATGGCCCATGTTATAAAACACAAGAAATATCAAAAGAAAGAAACGAATCTCTTTTATACTTTTATATAAGGAGTGAAGGAAATGAATGAACATATACAACAGATGATTGATTGGATTGAGAGCAGTTTAAAAGAAGAATTTTCATTAAATGAATTATCTCGTTATATGGGTTATTCTCCGTATTACTGTTCTTTTAGATTTCACCAAGTAACAGGCATTAGTATTAGACGCTATATTCTTTTGAGAAGATTGTATTTATCTACGGGGGATTTGACGAATGATAGAAAGATAATAGATATTGCATTGGATTACGATTATTCTTCTCAAGAGGCTTATAGTAGAGCTTTTAAGAATGTTTTTGGAATGAATCCAAGAGAATTCCAGCTTAACAAAATGCCTATTCAGTCATTTATTAAACTAAAAATAGAAGAGGAGTTAAAAATGAATATTTCTAGAAAATTAGAGGTTGAGCAGTTACGTAGCAATAATAATGAGTTGTTTGATAAAGATGTACTTAACATATTGAATGGTCAAATGATGTATGAAGAATTTAAAACGGAGAAACTAATGGGTGAGTCTGATTATGTCCCATTTAACGAGGCCATGTGTGTAAATAGGGCTACTGCACAAGTTTTTGATGAAGAGTTTATTAAAAAAAGAGCAGAAGGTCATAACAGTTCAGTAGAAAGTTATACAAAAAAGGTCATAGATCCGTTAAAAAATCTTTTTACAAAAAAGTATAAATGCATTGTTTTATGGTTTGGTGAAGATATGTTCTGTCAAATGAACCTACTTACCATACTTTCTTACCTTGAACAGTCCTCTTATGAAGGGAAGGTATACTTAAATAGCTTTAGAGAAGATGAATTTAAAGTAAATCAAATTGAACTTGGATTGGGAAATTATTCTTCGGTATACAATGAAGTATTAGTAAACCATAAAAAGGCTTCCCATAAGGTACCACCAGTAATGTATCAGTCTATAGACTTATATTTAGAAATGCTAAAACAAGATAATACTGTAATGAAATTTATCTCTAAAAATAAAGATTTATCAACTCAAGAATTATTAACAAAGTTGTTTCAGCTATTTCCAACAATCGGATATGGGGATTCTCAGTACATAGAACTGATAAATAAAATAAAGAAGAAAGCTGCACCTAAAATATAGGAACAGCTTTCTTTTTACAATTGTTCAAGTAACTCTAATTCACTCTCTACAAATAACATTAGTTCTTTAATCGTTTCTCCTGTAAAATCAAAACGAATTCCAGCAGCTTCATATACTTCAGTTAAAGGTTTAGAGCTACCTAACGATAATGCTTTTTTATAATTTTCTATTGCTTGTTTAGGGTTTTCTTTATATTGTTTATACATTTGCAGCGCACCAAGTTGTGCGATAGCATATTCGATGTAATAGAACGGTATTTCGAATATGTGTAATACAGGTAACCAGCCAGTTGCGATCCAATTTTCATACCCTTCAATATTTACGACGCTCGATTGGTAAGTGTTATGTAATTCTAAATACTTTTCGTTTCTTTCCTTAGCAGTATGATTAGGATTTTCATACATCCAATGCTGGAATTGATCAACGATAAGCATCGGTGGTAAATACTTAACAATATCTTTAAAGAAATCTAATTTTGCTTTTATAAATTCTTCTCTATTCTCATAAAATGTATCCCAATATTCCATCGAAAATAATTCCATTGTCATGCTAGCGAGTTCTG
>Ga0102589_1001760_pt1 | contig 27450 bp, 23 predicted proteins | sample AraplaMF_Col_mLB_FD_76858 | JGI IMG/M metagenome (GOLD analysis project Ga0102589, IMG submission 76858) | Arabidopsis root microbial communities from the University of North Carolina, USA - plate scrape MF_Col_mLB | ecosystem: Host-associated > Plants > Roots > Endosphere | place: USA... | reverse complement strand
CAAAGACGCTTTTTTTAGCTTTGTCAATATCTACGACGTTAATTTTTTTCTTATTAAACTTCATTTCATTACGTCACCTCCGCGGTATACGATTATACAAGACTGAGTAGTAAAGTCAAATTTGACTTACTGTATTTCACACTTAAATGTGTTGGAACACTCCTTATTTTTAAGTAAAAAATGAAAACTATTCATGTGATGTTAAATATTAAAAAAGGTTATGGCTAAAGGGATTGAAGCCAAAAAATGCTGAGGAAGGAACGCTAACAAATAAATGAATTAAAACCAAAATAAACTTTTTTTATTTCAACGTACAATTCATTGCTATTTAAAAAACGATTTTCGCCTAAAATAGGGATCGTTTTCGATGGAATTACAGTCACTGAAATAGTAATTTGTCATTAAAGATAGCGCATCTGGTTCACAATGTGCTTGGTAGCAATTTCCACTCAGGTTATCTGACAATTATTGTTACAACCCATTAGATATAAGCTTTATTTTTGTAATAGATACACTGTTTCTATTACAAAAATTATGTAGCCTTAAAAATAAATATAAAGCTCGTTCTAACAAGTGCAGCAATGGATGATTCGGTCCATAGAATAAAACTTTAAGAGTTGGCTGGGGTTCTAGGGATAGAAATTCAACTCCTTTCTCCGTATAATCGTTCGTGGCTTCAAGTAGGTCTTCTACTGTAAAAGCAAGCGGGTTTACAATGCGACTTTTGGCATATTCTTCAAGTTGAGTATATGCCAAATGAATTCAACTTCCTCACCAAGCTGTTTCTCTGGATGTAAAGATGCCATCTCTCCTTTTTCGAATACCCCCTAAGACAAACTTTAAACCTAAATGTATCCGTATTATATTGAATATAAAGATTCACAATTATAACAATAATTTACACATAATACTTTTTTTACATTTTTTCTATGATAAATGAAAACGTTTTACAATGTGCGGCGTGCTGTTTTTAAGTTTTTATTTTCAAGAAATTACTTTTTATGATAAGTCATATTTCTTTAACTGAAGTCACTTTGATACTTATTGACTCTCCCATATCTTAGAAATATCATAAAATAAAACATACTTTTTCGATAAGAATTACATGTTTTATTATACATAGAACTGGAAGTGATAAAAAAGTTTACTGGTTTTGCACAAATAAAATATAACTTGGGGTGGAAAATGATGAAAAAAATGACTGGTTTAGTGTTAACAATGACTTTTGCTAGCTTTTTATCGGCATGTGCACTAAATAGTAGCACAGATGAAAAAGCTAATAAGGAAACAACTTCTGCTGTACAGACGGCCGATATTAAACAAATAAAAGATCAGGTAATAAAGGCTTCTAACACAGGAAATATTCCAGCCAAAGCGCTAGAAAGAAAAGATACGTTTATTGCTGGAATGTCAGCTCCCGGAGGCGTCTTTTTGCCTTATTTCTACGACAACGGCTGGGATGGAAACGCAACAAGTCCTATCTTTAGCCCTTTAGTAGATTTAGATAAAAACGGAAAACCCATTCCGATTTTAGCAAAAAGTTGGGAAATCTCAGATGATCAGCTTGTTTATACGTTTCACTTAAAAGATGATTTAAAATTCAGCAACGGCTCCCCTCTTACTGCCGATGACGTAGCTTTTACATTAACACTTCTTCACGATCCAGCTTATGACGGATGGGGTGACTTAGCGACCGCTACAATTAAAGGTGGAAAAGACTATAAAGATGGAAAAGCAAAAACAATAGAAGGAATCAAAGTGGTTGATCCTTTAACAATTAAAATCACAACGGAAAAAGTAAACGCAAAAGCTCTTTTATTACTAGGCGGTATCGTGCTATCAAAAGATTATTACGGAAAAGACTATACGTACGCTCATTTAGATTATTTAAAGAAGCTCTACTCTAAGCCTGTAGGATCTGGACCTTATAAACTGGAAAAATATATTCCCGGTCAAGAAATACGCTATGTTGCAAATAAAAACTATTATGACGGCCCGCCTAAAGTGAAGAATTTCATTTATAAAGTAACCACGCCGGAAACAACTTCTCAGCTATTTGAAGCAGGCGAAACAGACTATGACCGTTTTCCAGCAGAACCGGAAAGCGTAGAGCAGCTTAAAGAGCTAGGTTTTGCAAATATCAAAGTGACAACCGCTAACTCTTATAGCTACGCGTATATTAACAATACTAAGCCTTATTTGAAAGATAAAGCCGTCAGACAAGCATTGATATACGGACTTGATCGTCAAAAAATTACGGATGTTACGTATAAAGGATATGGCACTGTCGCTAATGTACCTGTTTCTCCTGTTTCATGGGCATACACAGAGGATGGTATCAACAAATATAAATATGATGTCAAAAAAGCTAAACAGCTATTAGATGAAGCAGGATGGAAAGTCGGAAAAGACGGAATACGAGCTAAAGGTGAAACGAAGCTGAAAATTAGTTATTTAACAAGCAGAAATGACGACGACTTTATTCCAATCGCAAAAGAAAATTACAAGGCGCTCGGCATTCAATTTAACCCGGAAGTATTAGACTTTAATACGCTTTTGACTAAGCTGAATAAAAAAGATTACGACTTAGCTGCCGTTTCTACCCCTATGCTTTCTGATCCTGACGATGCAGTCGCTGATTTAGCTTCGACTCATCCTGATAATTCAGCAGGCTATTCAAATCCTAAAGTAGATAAATTGCTAGAAGAAAGCGTTAGCACTACGGATATTAACGAACGCAAAAAGATTTACCATGAACTGTATAAAGAATTATCTGATGATCCACCCGTTATTTTACTGAATTACCGCAAAGTCATTCACGCTAATAATGCACGCATTAGTGGACTTAATCCAGATAATTTCACTGGGATTTCTTCGAGCCTTCCAAACCTTTCAATTAAAGAGTGAAGTCTCCTTTCATGTATAGGTAAAAAATAGTGCCTGGTCCTAGCCCCCGGGCACTTTTAGGGAGGAACACGTATTGAAACAATATATTTTTTATCGATTTTTACAAATGATTCCTATTTTAATTGGAACATCTTTTCTTATTTTTGTTCTTTTTGCTTTATTGCCCGGGGATTATATCGATTCAAACCCTAAACTGACTCCGGAAAGAGCTCAGGAACTACGAAAATTATATGGACTTGATAAGCCGATTTTAGAAAGATACGTAAGGTGGTTTACAGATTTAGTAAAAGGTGACTTTGGTTTTTCATTAAAGTACCAAGAACCTGTAACGTCATTATTAAATAAATTCATTTGGAACTCATTTCTTATAGCTGCAGTTTCTCTATTTTTCACCTGGACAATCGCTCTATTTACAGGGGTTATTTCAGCTGTAAAACAGTACTCTTGGTTCGATGGTTTCGTTACACTTGGTGTTTTTGCTGCTATGTCCTTCCCTTCTTTCTTTATTGGTTTATTGCTTATTAAATTTTTTGCTGTTGATTTAGGAATTCTTCCAATTGGAGGGATGATTGATACAGGCAGCAATACAACAAAGCTAGCTTATCTGCTAGAAGTGAGTAAACATATGGTACTGCCGGTGGCGATTTTGACTCTTCTAAGCGTAGGTTCATTAACCAGATATTTTCGTACAGGAATGCTTGAAGTCGTTCGGCAAGATTATATACGAACAGCACGTGCAAAAGGATTAAAAGAACGTTCTATCATTTTTAAGCACGCGTTAAAAAATGCGTTGCTTCCTGCTATTACGCTGTTAGCTTTTGAACTGCCCGGGCTATTTTCCGGTGCGATTATAACAGAACAAATTTTCAACTGGCCCGGGGTGGGCAGAATTCAGCTCGAAGCATTAAGCTTTAGAGATTATCCAGTCTTAATGTCTTTTACGATGCTACTTTCTTTCTTAACGATTATAGGTAACTTTTTAGCAGATATTACATATGCAGCGGTCGATCCGCGAATCCGGTTAAAGTAGGCGATTATTGTATGGAAACTTCATTAGTAACAGATCAGCCGCAAAAAGACGCAGTTTCAAAACCAATATCACTATGGAAACAAACGTATATGCGGCTGCGAAAAAATAAATTAGCGATAAGCGGATTATTCTTTTTGCTTGCCATGATTGCTTTTAGTTTTATTGGCCCTTTGTTTTCTCCTTATGTTAATAGTACCGTAAACGTTAATTTAATGAATCATCCGCCAAGCGCAGAGCATTGGTTAGGTACAGATAAGTACGGAAGAGATGTACTTACCCGCTTGATGCTTGCTGGTCAAATTTCTCTCACTGTAGGAATTGCTTCTATGGTTCTATCCGTTTTAATTGGCTCTGTTTTAGGAGCCGTTGCTGGTTTTTACCGAGGTATCATTGATCAAGTGCTGATGCGGCTAGCTGACATATTGATGTCTATACCTGGCCTTCCTCTTTTATTGATCATGGGCGCTATTTTATCAGAATGGAAAACGCCTTCTGAATACCGTATTTATATTATTATGCTAATGCTCAGTTTAATTGGCTGGCCGGGACTTGCAAGGCTTGTTCGCGGCCAAGTTCTTTCACTGCGTGAACAGCCTTTTATTCAAGCCACACAAATATTAGGTTTAAGCGATAAAAGAAAGATTTTTTATCATTTAATCCCTAATATTTTCCCTTTATTATTGGTTGTTGCTACTTTAAACGTAGCAGGAGCTATTTTAAGTGAGTCTGCTTTAAGCTACTTGGGACTAGGCGTCACTCCCCCTACACCTTCTTGGGGAAATATGATTGATGCAGCTAATAATTTAGTTGATTTTAAAAAGCGACCTTGGCTTTGGATTCCACCAGGCGCTGCCATCTTTTTAACGGTCATTTCTATTAATCTTCTTGGAGACGGTTTAAGAGATGCGCTTGATCCTAAAATGAAAAGGTAGGTAATGAATAGATGAATACACCTTTACTAGAATTAAAAGACTTACACACCTCTTTTCATACGGAAGGAGGTACGGTTACAGCAGTAAACAACGTCAGCTTTTCCATTAATCCCGGTGAAACGGTATGTATCGTTGGTGAATCAGGATGCGGGAAAAGCGTAATGGCTCTATCCATTATGCAGCTGCTTTCTGATTCAGGGGAAATTACAGACGGTCAGATTTTATTTAATGGATCAAATCTATTAGAAAAAACAAAAAAAGAGATGAGAAAAATTAGAGGAAAAGACATTGGGATGATTTTTCAAGAACCGATGACATCTCTAAATCCAGTATTCACTATTGGAGACCAAATTACCGAGACTCTATTAGAGCATCTATCTATCAGTAAAGCTGAAGCTTATGATAAAGCCATTGAACTTGTTACGCTTTTAGGGATACCCAATGCTAAAAAAATAGTAAAAAGTTATCCGCACGAGCTAAGCGGCGGTATGCTTCAGCGGATTATGATTGCGATTGCACTCGGGTGCAACCCTAAGCTATTAATTGCCGACGAACCTACTACTGCTCTAGATGTAACGATTCAAGCTCAAATATTAGATCTATTACAAACTATAAAACATGACCTTCGTACATCGATCTTATTTATCACACATGATCTCGGCGTTGTAGCTGAAATGGCTGATACCGTAATGGTGATGTATGCAGGTAAAATCGTAGAAAAAGCACAGGTAGTTGAGCTATTTCAAAATCCAAAACACCCCTATACGAAGGGTCTGCTTCGCTCAAAGCCGGTTATCGGCAAACGAACACAAAGGCTGCATTCGATACCAGGGCAAGTACCAAAACTTACGGACCTTACAGAAAGTTGTTATTTTAGCGAGCGCTGTGAACACTGTATGGATATTTGCAAAACACAAGCTCCTCCCTTCATTTCAGAAAATGACCACTACACAGCCTGCTGGCTTTATAAGGAAGGTAAAGATCAATGAGTGAAACGCTGTTAGAAGTAAACAACTTAAAAAAATTTTACTCCTCCAAATCTACGTTATTTAAATCAGTAAACGAACAAGTAAAAGCGGTGGACGGAGTAACTTTTTCAATTAAAAAAGGTGACATTTTCGGATTGGTTGGTGAGTCAGGAAGCGGTAAGTCTACTTTAGGAAAAACCATTTTAAGACTTCATAATAAAACAAGCGGAGACGTATTTTTTAAAGGAAAGAACGTTTTTAAGCTGTCAAAAAAAGAGCTGATTCATTACCGTTTGCAGTCACAGCTCGTCTTTCAAGATCCTTTTAGTTCTTTAAACCCTCGAATTAGAATAGGCGAAGCGATTGGAGAAGCTATGATTCAACATAAATTAGCTTCCCGAACTAACGTAAGAGATCACGTCTTGTCGATTATGGAGAAATGCGGTTTATCTCCTTACCATATAGACAGATACCCGCACGAATTTTCAGGCGGACAGCGTCAGCGAATTGTCATTGCCAGAGCCATGGCTTTAAACCCTGAATTTGTTGTAACAGATGAGCCAGTATCTGCACTGGACGTATCAATTCAAGCTCAAATTATTAATTTGTTTAGTGAACTTCAAGAAAAAGAAAATTTGTCTTATCTGTTTATTTCACATGATTTAAGCGTCGTCGAGCACCTGTGTAACAAGGTTGCTATTATGTATTTAGGAAATATTGTGGAGCAAGCATCAAGAGATGAATTATTCAAAAATCCACTGCACCCTTATACAAAAGCGCTTTTATCTGCCATACCGATACCTGATCCAACCATCAAAAGAGAAAAAATCATTTTGAAAGGTGAAATACCAAGTCCGATTACACCTCCCTCTGGGTGTAAGTTTAGGACAAGATGTCCGATTGCCCAGAAGAAATGTGCAGATATTCCACCTGACTACAAAGATGTCGGTTCTAATCATTTTGTAGCGTGTCACTTTGTATAAAGACCCATAAGAAGGCATTGAGACATAACGAAATCAATTCAATCTAAAGACGAACAAATGGGATAAATGAGCTGAACTGCTTGTTACAACGCTGTTGATTTCCGTGCAAGACTTCGCTTTCCACGGGCGGCCGGTGAGCCTCCTCGTCGCTTACGCTCCTGCGGGCTCTCACCTATTCCGCTTTTCCCGCAGGAGTCTTCGCCTTGCCCTCCAACCAAAAGCTAGAAGCAGCCAAACACATTAAATCTATGTTCACCATGACAAAAAGATCCGAAATGTTAATCAATAATTTTGATTAACATTTCGGATTTCACTTCAACTAAAAGATTTTTGTCTCAGCCTCTTCTTATTATAAGTGCGAAACTTTTCTCACCTGCCTTTGCTTTGAAAGAAACATGCTGGTACAAAATAGAACCTGATTTCATTCTTCTTTTTTATAAGTAATACTCGTTTGCCCGTCGATACTCACAGGCACTTCTCCAGCCAAAGTAACTCGTCTCATCACGCGATGCTTTTCCCCGTAGTCATTAATTGCATAGTGCTGGGTTGCGCGATTATCCCAAATCGCAATATCACCTGCTTTCCAGTGCCAGCGAACCGTGTTTTCTAGTCTTGTTACATGGTCTTGCAGAATTGAAAAAAGATGATTTGAATCCGAAGAAGATAACCCTTTAATTTTTTTAACAAAATGTCCTAACACTAACGTACGCTCTCCCGTTTCCGGGTGAATTCTTACGACTGGATGTTCTGTTTCATATACAGTAGAAGCGAATACTTTACGGTGACGCTCTAAATCTTCTTGTGAGCGATTAGGATGTCTTCCTCCGTAATCATAGTCATTCGTATGCACGGCCCAAAGCTGATCAGCTAGCTGACGCAGCTCTGAAGGAAGGTTTTGATAGGCAACGGCTGTATTTGCCCAAACTGTATCTCCTCCTGCTTCTGGGACAACTACAGCTCGAAGGATCGATGCTTTCGGGTATGTATCGATGAACGTTACATCGGTATGCCAAGAGTTAGCTCGTCCTCCTCGTTCAGAATCAAGTTCAAATAAATAATTGCTGCCTTCTTTTATCGGAACGGTAGGATGCGCTTCCGGTTCACCAAATAACGCAGCGAAGGCCTCTTGTTCAGCATCGTCAATATGCCCTTGGCCTCTAAAAAAGACCACTTTATGCTTTAGCAAAGCTTTGTTAATGGCATTGAGTGTCTCGGCATTTAAATTTGAAGATAAATGCACTCCTTTTATTTCTGCTCCAATGTGACCAGCGATGGGCTGTACTTCTAAAACCGAATTTGCTGCGCTTTTGCTAACTGTACTCATGATACGTCCTCCTCGTAAGTTCCCTAAAAAGAGAGCTTTTCATTTTTTATGACAAATTCATTTTCTAGAGTATAGCCGTATTTCTAAAAAACAAAAAGGACCAGTCCATTCGCTTGAGCGATCGTCCGGCCCCAGTTGCCTGGTAGCATTACATTCAGCTTTAATTCCTAGTAAATCAATTTGTTTAATTGAATAATAGATTACTAACAAAAATAAGTCAATATATTTAAAATAATCTAAATTTTGAATTTACTATTTATGATTTGGACAGGATCAAATTAAAAAATAGATCTCCGCTTAGACTGCTTAAAGTCGGAGATCTATTTGGATGTTTTTTTATTTTATTTTTTAGTAAGGCTGCCATTTCGCTCTAAAATAGGTACTTCAATATCTACCGTGTTTGGATATTTAACTCCAAGCCCTGTATTTAAAGCAACAACCGTTTCGTTTTCTTTAATCCAGCCTTCTTCTCTTAAACGGCGTGCAGCTAAGAATGTAGCAGCACCTTCAGGACAAATGAACGAACCTTCAAGCTGCGCAACCTTTTTTTGTTCCTCCACAATCTTATCTTCGTCCACCGCAATCGCGCATCCATTTGTATTGTATACGGCCTCTAAAACAAGAAAGTCCCCGATTGCTTTTGGTACGTTGATACCAAAGGCAATGGTTGAAGAATCCGGCCAAAATTCAGATTCTTGTTTTCTCTCATTCCATGCTTTTACAATAGGCGCGCAGTTTTCAGCTTGTACCGCAACTAAACGAGGAAGATCACCTTTAATCCAGCCAAGCTCTTTTAATTCATTTAACGCTTTGTAGATTCCGATTAATCCAACGCCTCCTCCTGTTGGATATAAAATTACATCAGGAAGATTCCAAGAAAACTGTTCAGCAATTTCCAAGCCCATTGTTTTTTTACCTTCAATTCGATACGGCTCTTTAAGCGTAGAAGCGTCATAAAGACCCCAGGCTTTAATAGCTTCACCGACAATTTTACCCGCATCGCTGATGAGTCCATCGACTAGGTAAAGGTCAGCTCCAGCGACAGCACACTCATTTCGTGTAATAACAGGCGCATCTTTTGGCATTACAACGGTTGCTTTTATGTCAGCGCGTGACGAATAAAGCGACCAAGCGGCTCCGGCATTCCCATTTGTAGGCATCGCTAACTGTTCAACGCCAAGTTCTTTTGCTTTTGACACCCCTACAGCGGCGCCTCTAGCTTTAAATGATCCCGTTGGAATAATACCTTCATCTTTCATATATAAGTTTGGAATGTCCATTTCTTTACCTAGCTTAGGCATTTTTATAAGCGGAGTCATCCCTTCTCCTAAGGAAACGACGTTTTCTGGATCTTCTACTGGAAGCAGTTCATGATATCTCCATAGATTTGGTTCTCTGCTTTGGACATCTTCTGGACTTAGATTGTCTTTCAGTCTCTCTAAATCATACGCTACTAATAAAGGTGAGCCACATTCACATAATTGATGTTTTTCTTTTGGACTATATTCTTTTTTACATTTAGGACAATATAAGTGAGAAACATAACTAAACGGCATCATACACACTCCTTTAAATTCTGTAAACATAATACCATATATAAAATATAATTTATAGTATTTTTATAAGAATTATAAGATATGATATCTTCATCAATTTGTTAGTCATTAATAAAAGCACAAAAACCCTAGTAAATCAGAGTTTTTGTGCTTTTTTCGACTTTATTTATATTACTTTTTTTAGAAGTAAACCCAGTAATTTTAGATAAAAACCCGAAGAATAAACAAAATCCACACTTTACTTATAGGAATAATTGTTTTAGTATGTAAAAAGATATTTTAAGGAGGTATTTTAGGTGAACGCACTTTCGATAGTGAATAAGCATAATAATAGCATGTGTACTTGTCTAATTCTCAAAGGTTACTAAAGCAAAAACAATACTACACTACAAGGAGAATTGGACAGATGGCTGCAAAAAAGAAATTTAAGCTTAATTTAGGATTAAAAGTAATTATCGGATTAATTCTTGGATTGATCGTTGGTTATGTTAGTAAAGAAGTTGGTTTAAAGTTAGAAATAGTAGGAAAAGCGTTTATCCAGCTTATTCAAATGGTTATTGTCCCTCTTGTTTTCCCATTGATTGTATTAGGAATCACAGGGATGCATGATACAAAAAAGCTGGGACGAGTAGCGTTTAAAACGCTTCTCTATTTTGAGATTGTGACTACAGTATTAATTATATTAGGAATACTCATTGCTAAAGTAACAAATGTAGGTGGACATATGCATGTAGGTGCAGTGGATACTTCCTCGTTAGGAAACCTAGCAAAAGGCATCGACTTTGGAGAGTTTTTCTTAAGTATTATTCCAAGCAATATTGTAGAAGCAATGGCACAAGGAAAGCTGTTGCCGATTATTTTCTTTGGTATTTTTGTAGGGTTAGCTCTTACATCACTTGAAGATAAAGCGAAGCCGGTTATTACATTTTTTGAAGCATGGCTACAAGCTATGTTTAAAGTAGTCGAATACGCGGTATCGTTTGCCCCAGTTGGCGTATTTGGATTTATCTCATTTAGCGTGGCTAAATACGGGATTGGCAGCTTGCTTTCTTTAGGTCAATTTGTAGGTATTACGTACTTATCTTTTGCCGTTACGGCATTTGTTGTGTTTCCGATTATCGCACTTATTTTCCGTATCCCTTACAAGGAACTGTTAAAAAGAACCGGAGATTTGATTTTATTAACGTTTACAACGCGCAGCTCAGAGGCTTCTATGCCGCTGCTGATTCATCGATTAGAAAAGTTCGGAGTGTCACGTTCTGTCACTTCTTTTGTATTACCAACCGGCTATTCTTTTAATCTAGATGGAGCTAGCATCTATATTAGTGTAGCGATTATCTTTCTTGCCAATGTATATAACCTACCTCTTAGTCTTGAACAAATTATTGTGATCATTGGTTTATTAATGCTTATGACGAAAGGATTAGCAGGCGTTCCTTCGGCTGTCATCGTTGTACTGTTAGCTGCCGCGAAAGAAATTGGCTTACCTGCAGAAGGAGTCGCTTTATTATTAGCAGTTGATTTCTTTGTAGACATGGGCCGTTCAGCATTAAATGTCGTAGGAAACTCTTTAGCTACTGTTGTTATCGCAAAGTCTGAGAAGTCGTTTCATTTTAATGCCGAGGACAAATAACCATACCCCTCATCATTCAAAAACACGATAGTGAGAAAGAAGTGTTAGTTTGTTTAAACAGAAAAAATCTTTTGAAGAGCTAGTAAAAGAAAATAAACAAGCATTATTAAAAGATAAAAAAGCAATGGAGAAAATCGAAAAACGTATTGAAAAACGCCATAAAGTGATAAAGCTAACTTAGTACAGTTAGCTTTATCACTTTATTTTGTAATCATATCTTTTAGCAAACTTACTTAATCAAGTAAGGGATTTCTATAGAATATACAGCTTTTATGCATATGTTTAACTTTGTCAAAGTATCTTTTTTATAAGAAATTGACATTTTAGTAAGGTACCTTTATTATTTGATAAGGTACCTTATTTTTATTTCAAATGAATCCTTCCTATCTTATTAAAAGGATAAAATTTTTTATGTAGATAAGTGCAGCGTTAAATTAGTAAGGAGGCTTTTATCATGAATGAAAGAGATAACGAATATTTACACGAGCAAGATTTGATTGATCAATTTTTCAGGTTCCAGAGACAGCTGGCAAGATACCAGCGACACTACTTTATTAATCGAAGAGATGCTGGAGCACTAGGTGATCAGCACCGGGGGCAAGGACGGATATTAAAATTATTAAAATTGCAGCCTAAAACTACACAAAAAGAGCTGTCGTACTTACTGGATATGAGACCTCAGTCAATAGGTGAATTACTTAGTAAGTTAGAAAGAAAAGGTTACATTGTTCGTACGCCATCTGAGAAAGATCGGCGAGTACTTTCCGTTGAGCTAACAGAAGCTGGACTAGAAGCTATCGAGGCTACGGAGGAACAAGACAATAACTCAGGCATCTTTGATGTTCTTTCAGAAGAAGAGCAGGATACTCTTTCACATTTAATGCAAAAGTTAAATACTTATTTAGATGAAGAAATGTTAAAACAAGGTCATGATGAAAATCAAGAATTTCGACGCCATAATGACCTACGAGGATTTGGACCTCACCACAGATTTTTTGGTGGTGATCCAGAGCATGGTCCAAGAAGTTTTGGGCGCGGACCTTGGGGAGACGGTGCTGAATTTAGAACACCGAGATTTAGAAACCGAAATCCCCGAGAGACTAATAGAGATAATAACGAGAAATGATTCACATGCTGTTTAGTGATCATTTCTAATAATTTCACGAGAGGAAACGCAATATGGAAAACATCTCAAATGTTGGAGAACAAGTTTTAAATAATAAAAACAATAAAATACTAGTAATGACTGGATTAATGATTGGAATTATTTTTTCTGAGCTTGATGAAACAGTTGTAAATACAGCCATGCCAACGATTATACGTGATCTTGGCGGATTATCTATGTATGGCTGGGTTGCAGGCATCTATATGCTAGCTCTATCTGCTTTCATGCCTATACTAGGAAAATTAGCCGATTTATTTAGTCGAAAAAAAGTCTACTTCGCTTCTATGGCTTTCTTTATTGGAGGCTCCATTATATGCGGGCTTTCTCATTCAATGATTATGCTTTTAATTGGAAGAGGAATTCAAGGACTTGGCGCGGGTGGCCTCATGCCATTAGCCATGACGATTTCGAGTGATTTGTTCCCTGTTGAACAACGAGCAAAAGTTCAAGCGTTTATGGGACCAGTTATGTTTATCCCTATGCTTTTAGGCCCGCTAATGGGAGGCTTTTTTGTAGATCAAGCAAGCTGGCATTGGATTTTCTTCGTGAATATTCCAGTGGGATTAATAGCAGTCATTTTTTTAGCAAGTGGGTTAAAAGAAGTACATGAAAGAAAAAAAGTAACAATTGATTGGGCAGGAGCTATTCTTCTAGTAGCTGCAATCATTTCGTTATTAATTACGCCTGTTTTAGTCGAGAACGAAGGGTATACGTGGAGCTCTCCATTTATCGTTTCGCTACTATGTGTAGGCGTGATTTTAATTGGACTGTTTATTTGGGTGGAATCAAAAGTGATTGAACCTATTGTACCGCTGCATCTATTTAGAAATCGTAATATTTTAGTATTGTCACTGCTTGTTTTTACTGTAGGCTGTGGATTGATGGGCTCATTCTCATCTTTCCCTTACTTTGCACAAAATGTATTAGGCCTTACTCCTACAGAATCTGGGTATTTAACTTTGCCCATGATGGTAGGTGCTGTTGCAACCTCAATCGTTTCTGGATTTCTATTAACAAAAGTTCGGTACCGCGAATTATTCGTGATTTCTTTCATTATGCCTGTTATCGGTTTTTATTTATTTTCTAAATTAGATATTAGTACCACTACCCTGCAGGTCATTATTTTCTTTTTTATCACCGGTCTTGGTTTAGGCGTTATGTTCGGTGGAGATAACTTAATTGTTCAAGAATCTGTAGAAAAAGAACACAAAGGAATTGCCTTGGCAACTGTTCCATTGTTTCAGTCTATTGGCGCAACTGTCGGAGTAAGTATGTTTGGGACGCTATTATCTTCCACACTTACGTCAAATCTAAGCAGTTTAGGCGATGAATTGCCTAAAAGTATGGCAAATAATATGAATAGCCTGGCAGCAGGAGGAATTCCAAGTGGACTTACTCCAGAATTATTTATGAAAATTAAAGTTTTATTTATTGAATCGTTTCAGCATATCTATACTTACGCATTTGTACTTACGATCATTGCCTTTGTTTTATGCTTCTTTCTAAAAAAAGAAGTGCTATCTTCAAAATCAGAAGAGTAATAAAAGAGATTCTTGCTTTAGCCAAAGGTGTATTTGTACAACAGTCGTTCCGAAAAATGCAAAAGCCAATTCGAATTTAACACGAATTGGCTTTTTTTATTAATAGATTAAAGGTTTTACCTTAGTTATTTCGGATTTATATTACCATCAATTGTACTCTTGATTGTTCCTTCTTTTTTTAAATAGATTTATTCACACTCTCTTTTTTAAAGACTCCTGTTAAAAGCGTAACGAGTCCTATTAAAAAGAAAATAGGAAACAATAACATCATTAATGCAACTCCTGCAAAACCTTCTTCCTGACTAATTGCAAACAAAATTGAAACGGCCCACGAAAAGAACGGAGCTATGATTAATATAGTTGTTGTTCCCCACACTATATATTTTCTTTCGGCTGATTTCCCTTGGCTTAGTCCGCTTGCAAACATAAGCCCTACTACTAAAACTGTTAATGCCACTCCAATTGCCATTTCATCACCGCCTTTAGCAGCCAGTTTCTCTTTTACTTTACATCGTTTTCTTTTTTGCCTCTTGGACGGAAATAAATACGCTTGTAACAACAAGTAAGAGTAAACCTTCTCCGATAATCATTAAACCTTTTATTTGAATGTCTAGAGCATCAAACCCGCTTATTTTCGCAAAAGCATAAAGAAGTAAAAATGAACCGAATAACATAGTAACGAATGAAATAACAAGGGCGACTATTCTTTTGTTACATACGATACTTACAAAAAGGATTACCGTAAATACGATACTAATGGCCATACAATTATTAAGAATGAAAGACATACGCATCCCCTTAAATATCTTTTTATTCCATTATTCTTACTCAAACCTAAATCCAATCCCACCGTCTACAATAATGTTTTGACCCGTAACAAACGAAGCATCATCAGAAAGGAGCCATTTTACTGCTTTTGCGGCTTCAATCGGATCACCAATTCTGCCCAGCGCGTTTAGCTTTTGATAGGATTCATTGAGCTTTGCTTTTTCGTCTTCAGATAGATTTGAAAACCTTTCTTCTAACATAGGCGTACGAAATGCACCTGGGCACAGAGAGTTAATTCTTATATGTTGATGGCCATATTCTTGAGCAACTGACTTCGTTAAAGCAATCACACCGCTTTTCCCAGCCGCATATACGCCAGTCCCTGCTGAACATAAAATAGCGTCCATTGACGATGTATTTACAATGACCCCGCTATTTTGTTTGGTCATTACCTGCAGCTGATATTTCATACAAAGCCATACACTTTTTAACGTAACGTTTATTAAATGGTCAAAGTCTTCTTCTTTGAATTCATGGGTAGCACTAGAGGAAGCCTCAGTGTTAGCCGCATTGTTAAAGCCCACGTCAATTTTTCCAAATGTAGAGTATGTTTGGCTAACAAGGTTTTTAACATCTTGACTATTCGTTACATCCGTTTTGATAAAAAGAGATTGAGGAGACCACTTTCTTAATATAGAAAGAGCTTCTTCTCCTTTTTCACTGTTTCTAGAAGCGATCACAACATGCATACCCTCTTTTGCGAGTAATTCCGCTGTAGCTAAGCCAATCCCCGACGTTCCACCCGTAATAATCCCTACTTTTTCTTCAAACATATAGTTCTCCCCTTTTGCGTTTAATGAAGTCCCAACAAATTAAATGTAGTAACATTAGCCATAGAAGTTATTCAGCTTTGGGTAGATTAATACCTGCTTCGAAACACTAAAAAGAGAGTAAGACACAACTAAAGCAATTCAATCTAAAGGCGAGCAAATTGGATACATGAGCTAGTTTAGGTCACTCGCTACATCGCTGTTGATTTCCGTGCAAGGCTTCGCTTTCCGCGGGCGCCCGCTGAGCCTCCTCGTCGCTTACGTTCCTGCGAGGTCTCACCTATTCCGCTTTTCCCGCAGGAGTCTTCGCCATGCCCTCCAATCAACCGCTAGAAGCACCTACCCACATAAACGAAACCTACGTCCATCACAATAACAAAAAAATCCGAACGAGTTTGATTCTCCATCCCTCGTTCGGATTCACCTTCAACTAAACTACTTTTGTCTCAACCTCTTTTAATTAGCCACTAACTTGATTATGAGAAACAGATAAAGTAGATTTTCGATTCCATAAATAGAAAGCATAACCGCTTAAAAATAGATTCTCGTTCTAAACGACATGTTTTGTTGAAAGGAGAAAAAATGCGGCCACTTTTTTGTTTTTGTTAGATAAAATGCTATTCCAATCGCCAAAGGGACGATTCCTAAAAACTGAAGATAATGTGTAGTAGGATGCGTCATGCTCACGTATGCACCGTTTACCACAAACCAAAAAATGACTAAGATTTCTAGACCAATAACTTTCCACAAAAGTTTTGACTTAATCATTACTAAACCAACTTTCTCCTTTAGCGTTCATTAATAACCTATACTATTCGCTTTAAGAATTTTATATGTTACTGACTCTTTTATCATTCGAGCTCGTAGAAAGTACTGAGTAAAGTTTAAGGCAACGTTCTATCCGTTTAAAATAAGGAGATGGCTTTCTACTGTTTTACTGTGATTATACAAGGTACAAAAACGCACAAAATCCTGCCCATGTGACATAATCACTGAGCTCCATCTTTTTACCGCCTCTAACAAGTACATTTACAGCCCAATTCAAAGCACTTCCCTCAGACGTTTTATCTACATACTTTCTTGCTAAAGCGTATGCAACCACTCGAAATAAGTAATAGCTGGCTAAACATAAAAGAGATATGATCATAAAATTCAAATTCAATTCTTTCACCTGGTACACCTCATCGTTTTTCTTCTATTTCATCCTTGTTCATAAAAATCTTTTTTGACGTCTTTTAAAAGTTTTAAGATATCTTTATAAAAACAAGTAATTAACATTCCAGCGATATTGGACACCATCGTAATTGTAAGATTGCCGATAATCAGGCTAAGTAAAGTACCAAGAAACATAATACCTATTCCGATATAAAAACCTGGGTGAAACAGTTCATCGTCGTCCTCTTTTTCTTCTTCACGAATGTTTATTCTGTTTTGTAATGTGGCATCCTTTTTAATAAATTCATCAATAGTCGTCTCGTAGATGTCGCTTAATTTTAAAAGATGCTGAATGTCAGGATAGCTTTTATTATTCTCCCACTTATGTATGTGCTGTACCGATACACTCAGCTGCTCAGCAACCTCTTCTTCCGACATCTTTTGTTCTTCTCTTAACTTTTGCAATTGATTTCCTAACCTCAACTCATTCACCTCTATAACTATGACAGCGTGCAAACAAAATTTATTTACACTACGCTTCCTATAATTCTAACATATTATGGTAAAAAAGAGATAAACAGTTAATGAAGCATATACAAAAAACTAAAACGGCAGTCATAAAAAATAATGAGAATTCTCATGTGTAAAAATGAAAGAATGCACTTTTATCTCCATCCTTTTATTGTTTATACTAAATAGTGGATTGTACGAACATCGAAATAAAAAAGGAGGAAACATGACGATGGAAATGCTATTTATTTATATATTGGTTATCGCTCTTATTGGATTCATTATTTGGAGAAGGGTTAAAAGGAGACATAGACCCATTAAAAGGAATGGACTTGGTATATTAGCTCCTATTTTGTTCATATTAATTGCATTTTCACTTAGTCTAAGTCAGATGATGCACATACCAGGCCAGCCCTTTCACTTACCTCCCTACTGGGAAATGATGATTGCTGGTGTACTAGGTGCTATATTCGGACTCATTATGCTTAGCCAAACAGACTATGAAGTAAGAGAAGATGGCTTTATTTATTCAAAGCCAAATAAGAATTTTAAATATGTGATTATCGCCATTGTCTTTATAAGAATGGCTTTGAGCCAATACTTCAAAGGCTTAGATTCCATAGACTTCGCGGTCTTAACGATGACACTAGCTTTTATATATATTGTCATTTGGAGAGTTGGCAGCTATATGAAATTCCGTAAATTAAACGGTGATAATTACAGCGTAAATGCTGGGTAATCATCAATATAACTAGTCCTTCTTTCTGTTTGGAAAGAAGGATTTTTTGTCATAGTGAGTAAAAGTCCCGCCTGTTGTGTAAGACAATACATATATTGTATAATGCAATATGTGTTTTTTATAACAGTAGTCTATATATAAAAACAGATTATATTAAAACTGTACCTAATCACTCGCTGTTTGATTTACAGGTATATGATGAAAGGAATCGTACTATGACATTTATCAATTCGGTAACAGGCCCAGTCCATAAGTCAGAACTAGGGCTAACGTTAATCCATGAACATATGCGCGTTCGTTCTGAATCTGTTCATGCGCAGTTTCCTCATTTGTATGATGAAGAACAAGAAGTTGCAAAAGCAGTAGAACAAGTAAATCGTGCGAAGGCACTCGGAGTCAAAACAATCTGTGATCCTACGGTGATGGAACAAGGACGGGATATTCGTTTTATTGAACGAATTGCCCGTGAAACAGACACTCAAATCGTCGCAGCCACAGGAATTTATACGTATAACTACATCCCTACCCATTTTCAAACTCGAAGCATTGACTATATGGCAGACCTGTTTGTTCGAGACATTGAAGTCGGCATTCAAAACACGTCGATCAAAGCAGGTTTTCTAAAATGCGCTACGGATGCACCTGGCGTAACGGCTGATGTAGAAAAAGTAATGCGCGCTGTAGCACGAGCTCATAAAAAAACAGGCGTGCCGATTATGACGCATTCACATCCTGCAAGCGGTACGGGCTTGAAGCAGCTTGACATCTTACTGGATGAAGGCGCTAATCCAAATCAAATTCTGATTGGACATACGGGAGATACGGATAATCTTGAGTATATTTCAAACATATTAACTCAAGGTGCTTTTATTGGAATGGACCGCTACGGCCTAACAAGAGAATGTTCAACTGAAAATAGAAACAACACGGTTATTGAGTTAGCTAAACAAGGATATTCAAACCGCATGTTTCTCTCACAAGACTACTGCTGTACAATGGACTGGTTTCCAGAAGGCGTGATTGAAGAACGTTTTCCAAAATGGTCGATGAGCTTTGTATTAGAAGAAGTCGTTCCTGAGTTAAAAAGAAAAGGCGTAACGGAACAGCAGATTCAGCATATGCTTTTTGATAACGCTCGCTGCTGGTTTGAAGGAAAGTAATGAAGACGGACAATACGCCTCCTATAAATTGAAATAATAGTTTATAGAGGGCGTATCCATTCCGTTTATATCTAAGCTTTGTTCGTGTAGAACCGGGCTAATTTTCGAATAAAAAATATATCTCACCTATTATTTTTCAAGAAACGATTTTTCGAAAAATCCTAAAAGATATTCCAATGTTATTGGATCACTGTAGGTCGAAGCTTTTGTGTTAATTTCGAACACACGATTGTTCTTAACCGCAGGTATGTTCTTCCACACACTTGTTTTTAAAAACGAATTATCGCCATCCGTACTTTTACTCAAGATTATATAATCGCCCGCGAACTCAGGAAGTAATTCTGAAGAAAACGTATAGATACCCGATTCAAGTGCTTTCTCTTTTACTTTTTTAGGCATGTTTAGCTTCATTGCCTGATACAATACTTCTGTTCCGCGCGCATAGTTATTTCCAAATACATAAAACTCTTTATTGCCGCTTTCAATCACAGAAACAGTCGCATCTTTACCGATTTTTTTGCGAATTGCTTCTCCTGCAGCCGCTGCGCGTTTTTGGAAATCATTCACCCATTCTTTCGCTTCTTTTTCTTTGTTTAAAAGCTTTCCAATTTCTATTTGCTGATTCAAATAATCTAATTTACCCCAAGTAAAGACAACGGTAGGAGCTATTTTATTTAGTTTCTTGATGTTCTTCATTTCAGATCCAGCAATAATTAAGTCTGGTTTCAGCTCCATAATCTTTTCTAAATCATCCTCTGATACTACTTCTACTCCCTTTACTTTTTCTTTAAAAAGCGGGTTCATACTGCTCCATTCATCAATCCCAACGAGCTTTCCTCCTAAAGACATTACATTAGGGCCGTTGCTAAGAGCCACTATTCTTTTAGGGTTTTTAGGAACTTTGACAGGTCCAGCTTCTGATTTATATGTAATTGTTTCACTTTTAGTATCTCCCTTATCTTTTCCGTTTGTCGTTTCGCTGTTTCCACAAGCGCTCACGATAATAGCCAGTATAAGTAGAAATGGTATAAAAAATAGCTTCTTCAGTTTAATCTTCTCCTTTTTCACATCGTTCTTATTTGATAATGATAATCTTTATCAATTATCACTCTGTATATATTATACGTCAGTGATAACGATTGTCAATAACTATAAAATTTTCCACCAAAGAAAAAAAGGCCTCTATCTTAGAGGCCTTTTTACTTCATTCATCTCACTTAGTAAAATTAACTCGTTTTTCTTAATAACTTTTGTTTTTCTTTGCTCTTTTTTATCATAAAGTGTGCACCTGACAAACATAATCCAACGGCTATTCCGATCGTCAGGTTTGTAAACACCGTTAACGAAAATGTCGTAAGTAAAATCAATGAATGAAATGATTTTTCTTTTATCACCTTTGCAAACTGTTCTTTTTTACTGATATTCCATGCCACGACCATTAGAACTGGTGCAAGACTGGCAAGCGCCACGTATGAAGCGTACGGAGCTAACACTAACAGCACAATCAAAACAAAGATAGCATGCGTGATGCCTGCAATTGGAGAGGAAGCGCCGTTTTTAATATTGGTAACGGTTCTTGCAATCTCTCCTGCTGCGGGAATACCTGAAAACATCGGCGTTACCATATTTACAATTCCTTGACCGATCAGTTCTTTTTTGCTGCTGTGCTTTGATTTTGTCATTTCATCCGCAACGCGAGCTGTCAGCAAAGACTGTAACCCTACAAGTACAGCAATCACAAACGCAGAAGGTAAAAGAGTGACCACCCTCTCTACTGTTATATCTGGAAACGCTGGGGCCGGAAAATGGCGAGGTATCTCTCCATAAATGGAACCAATGGTTTCAAACTGATTGGAAAAGAAAAAAGATGCCAAGCCCGTTGATACAATGATTCCAAGTAAATAGGACATCCCAAGCGACTTAGGTGAAAAGTAAAGAACAATTAAAATGGTTAGTAAGCATATCGCTGCCGTAGCAATACTATAGATGTTGATGAAATGTAAATTACCAAAGATCTCTTTTATATTCAAATGAAAATACTGATATTTTTCAATAGCGTGTAACCCAAGGAAGTTTGGAATCTGCCCGCTGAAGATAATCAGCGCAATCCCTGACTGAAACCCTACAATAATGGACGAAGGAAAATACTTGATTAAAGCTCCTACTTTACATAGCGCAAAGATAATGAGGAGAATTCCGGACATAAAGCCGGCAATTAATAAGTTTTCATAGCCATATTGCAACACAATCCCTAATAAAACAGGAACAAACGCACCGGTAGGTCCCGCGATTTGAAACCTACATCCACCTAAAATAGCAATTAGCAGCCCTGCTACAATCGTTGTATAAAGTCCTGTAACAGGCGATATTCCAGAAGCTATCGCAAATCCTAACCCTAAAGGTATAGCTATAATGCCAACAACAATACCTGATAGTATATCTTTCTTCAAATGCTGCAAGGAGTAATTTCGAAAAACCTCTAGATTCATAAGTGTACATCAGCCTCCATTTTAAGTAGTGAGGTTACCCATTCGTATTTTGGTCATACAACCTTATTTAACTTTCATTCGTTCAAAATAAGGTGGGCTACTCGATTACTTCTATTTTAAAGGAGACAACTTACAAAAAAATAAAGAGGAAATTAGAAGTTTATTAGCAAGTTATTAAAATTTTCTTAAGAATTCTTACTATTTATTCTTTTAGTTATTTTTTAGATAGAGCTAGGTAAAACCGGTACGATTTTCTCGATATAAGACTTTAAGAGCTATAAACTGAGGGAATAATGAAGTCTTTGTTCACGCAGACCCTAGGTAAAGGCTTGAAACAGAGTCTTCTAGGCATACAATTTTTGATACTTATCGCTGTAAATACATCTTTTTTACTCAACTGCGCTATAAATGTAGAAATAAAAACAACTAGACCCTATAGTAGCTATAGGGTCAATGATTATATTTATTAACAGCTCAGATTATAACTAAATGTTCCTTTTCCAACATTTTGATCTAATCCATTGATAGTTAGCTTGCGCTGCTCTTTTTCCGGAAGGTGAAACGTAATCTGGTTATAAGGTAATTCATAAGAACCTTCCTTGTTAATGTTTATTTGAATCTCATCTTCTGTAGTTTCCATATCAACATGAATGTACGCAAATGTGTGCAAATATTCGTTTGTTAACCCATCATCTTCGTATAAGCTATAAGAAGATTTCCCTTTCCCTCTACAAGGAAATAATAAAAATCCTCTTTCATCCATATTCTTCGTTGAAAAAGTTACTTCTGCTTCATTAATCGGGATGATTGCTCCCGCCTTAGCTAGCAGCGGCGTATAGTGTAAAGGTGCAGGAATTTCAACCTTTTTTCCCCCTTCATACCACGTTCCAACATGAAAATCGTACCATCCTCCAGGATTATTTGGCAAATACACTTCTCGCTCTTTCTTTCCTTTTTCAACAACGGAAGCAACCAGCAGAGAATCGCCTAGCATAAAGTCGTCATTTTCTTCAAAGGTAGTTTCATCATGTTCAAAATCATAAAAAGTAGGCCTTATAATAGGATGGTAGCTATTAGAGGTTTCGCGCAACTCACTATAAATATATGGAATTATTTTTGTTCTAAATTTAATTAATTCTCTAATTGAGTCTAGAACTTCAGGATACATCCAAGGTTCATTAACTGTCTCGTCATCGTTCCAAGAGTGGATAGTAAATCTCGGATGAACAATTCCATTTTGTATCCATCTTACGAATAATTCAGGTTCAGGAGCAGGGCCAGAAAATCCACCTACGTCATGTCCAAAATTATAAATACCGGATAAACTTAGCCCTATCCCCATCTTGATATTGAATTTTAACGTTTTCCAACTGGTGCGATTATCGCCTGTCCATGTTTGCACATAACGATGCATTCCCACAGAGCCGGATCGTGATATTAAATAAGGACGCAACTGAGGGTTATGTTCCAACTGTGCTTCATAGGAAGCCTTCATCATAAGCAGTGGATGAAGTGCACGAATCAGTTCAAACTCTTTATTGTTCCCAAAACCGTGACAGATGGCTTCCTTACTCCAGATTTCAAATTCATTATTATCATTCCAAGTGGAATCAATTCCATAATCCAATAGCTTTTCTTTTACTTGCCCTTTCCACCAGTCGTAGGTTTCTTTATTGGTAAAATCTAAATAAGCACCTATTTCATCCCAAAATTGTGCCATTTCAGGTTCTTCGTTATGACTATTTGTTATAAACATCTTTTTTTCTTTTAACTCATTAAATAAGGGATGATCTTTTAATAAACAGGGCTTAATATTTGCACATAAACGTAAACCCTTATCATGAAAGTCGTTTACCATCTTTTTTGGTGAAGGAATTTTTGATTGGTTCCAATTAAATACATAACGCTTATCTTCAATTGACGTATAGCCCGACGACAATTGGAATGAATCACATAAGATATCATGTTTTTCACACAGCTTTAAGAATTCGTTTAACTGCATTTGTGCATCTGGAGCATCGGTATAACTCATTGTCGATCCAGAATACCCCAAGCTCCACTTCGGTGGAAAGATTGTTTGTCCAGTTAACCATGAAAATTTCCGAGTAACATCTTTAACTTTTGGGCCTCCAATAATATAGTAATCTAAATCACCTTGTTTAGCTTGATAGTATCTGTATAGCTCATGATAGTTATCGAGTTCCGTACCTAGTTCGAAAATTGAACTGGACAAATTATCATAGAAGACCCCAAATGAGAATCCTGTTTCTCTATGCCTTGTGATGTAAAAAGGAATATGTTTATAAAGAGGATCGCTATATTCTGCATCATACCCCATTGCATCAATTGCTTGCATTCGATAGCGCTTTCCATGTTTATCAACTGATCCTGTCTTTTCTCCTAATCCAAAATATTGTTCATCTAAATCACGCTTTAAATAATGAACGATCCCCTCACCAAGTGAACCATCAAAATTATACGCCTGAGTTTTTCGGTCATTCGCAAAATTCACCCACCCAGAATCCTCACGGTAAAACCAGCTAATCTTAAATCCATTTAAATCAACATTAAGCTTTAACGCTGAAGTTTCTACGGTGCATTCACCGTTATTATTACTAAACTCATAGCTTGGTAGTGAAAAACCGCTTGTATCCAAACGTTTGCGCCCCTCCAATGGAACATCTGACTGCCCGGGTGCGACACTCCAAGTTTTATCTAGTTGTAATTCCTCACCGTCTGTAAACAAAATCCTGATAATATCTGTTTCAAGTATCATAATTTTCGCATATATGTTATTCTCTTCTAGTTCAAATTGAAGAATGTTATCAGTTTCATTTATGAAAGTAAATTGATAATTTTCCTTAATACTCATGTGGTATCTCCTTTACTATGCATGTATTATAAAATAGTGTGTCAAGCTGCTTCCTAATAAAAGTTTATAAATATTGTCTTTAGTAGCTCCTATTCAAAATACTTTTTATCAAATTTTTTTAGTTAAAGCTGCTTCTCTCTTTCAAGTCGGCAACAATTTTACTGTATAAATTATCTGTAAGGTTATAAAAGAAAAATAAAATGATTAATCCAATAATATTAAGAGCCGCCGGAGCAAGAAATAATAACCCCTTAAGACCTAACAATGTATCTGAAGACTGCTGAATATTTGGAACGTACCCAATTAAGCTCAGTGCAACTCCTGGAATAAAACCTGCCAAAGCCTGCGCAAGCTTTCGGAAGAAACTGTATGTTGAGTAAACAATGCCTTCTGTACGTTCTCCCGAATTCCACTCATGATAGTCGATGGAATCAGCAATCATTACCCACGGTAGACCAAGCGCAAATGCTAATGCAAAGTTTCCTAATGAAAAAACAGTTAAAAACGTTACTGTACTCGTTGGTAATATAAAATTTAAAACGTCACAGGCAATGCAAACTAAAAGCCCAAGCATGAATGTATTTTTCTTCCCTATTCTTTTTACCATTGCCGGGATGAACATTGAACCAACTACAGCAAGCCCTATACTTAAAAAGGAAAGTATTGACATTAATTCTGGGCTTTTTAAATTATACTCCAAATAGTACAACTGAACAGCGTTGCGAATATTGGAAGAAGCAATCATGAATAACGCTGCTAAACACAATACAATAAGAGGACGGTTTGAAAACAATGCTTTGAATAGTTTAGATAAAGGCACCTTTTCTTTTCTTGGGGCTCTAATAACGTTTTCTTTAGTATTACGATAGCAAATTAAATGAAACAAAATTCCGAATATTGACATCACAGATATAGCTACGATGTACCCGACTTCTTTATTAGCAAACTGTAGCACAATAGGAATTACCACTACTCCTGAAATAAGAAGAGCTGTTTGACTACCAATTGCTCTAAATGAACCCAAAGATGCACGGTCAATTGGATCTTGTGTCATCGCTGCAGACAAAGAACCATATGGGATATTAACAAATGAATAGGCTAGCCCAAATCCCATATAGGTGGCAAATGCCCAAACAATCTTTCCGGTGTCTGAAAAGTTTGGAGCCAAAAACGAGATGACCGTCATTAATGCTAGAGGAACTGTTCCCCATAAAATGAAAGGTCGGAACTTTCCTCTTTTTGAGATATTTGTTCTTGAATCTACAAATGCACCAACACTTGTATCTGCAAACGCGTCAAATATTTTAGAAATTAAAAATACTAGCCCTCCCCAGTAAGCAGAGATTCCCAAAACATCTGTATAAAATTTCAGAAGGTATAACTGTCCCATATCAAACATAAGTCCGTTACCAATATCACCAAAACCATAAGACATCTTTTCTTTGAAAGTTAGCTTTTTAGAAACCGTAACTACTGGCCTTTTACTTGGAACCACTGGTAATGCCATATAACTATCCCCTCTTTCTCCCATTTACAATCCCCTTTTGTAAACCCTTTCATTAAGAAGTAGACATAGATGTTTCAATATTTAAAATCTATCACACTCCTTTCAGATGTCTCTTTTTAAGTTAGTAGCCCACAAACTTAAAGCATCAATTTTCTCTTTTCTTTAACTCTTTCCACACTTGTTCATATACTTTTTTTAAAGGAACGCTGTAAGTCTCAGCAATGAACTTACAATCTTCAAATTCTGGTGCCCTTTGTACAACTTCACCTTTCATAAGTCCGGTTTTTACTGTAACGCTTCCCCATTCGGTTTCTACTTTATGGAATTCTCGTTCCAGCCGGTGAACCGACAATGGATAATAGCGAATTCCCAAAGTTGTTGTTTCCTGAAATAAAATCTCCTTTATTTTATCTACATATGCCTCTGCACAAAGCAGCTGAAGTAAAACACCTGGTCTGTTTTTCTTCATGTAAATAGGCGTGTAAAAGACGTCGTTGGCTCCGGACTCTAAAAGCAAGTCCATAATATATCCCAGTAATTCGCCAGAAATATCGTCAAGATTCACTTCCATTTTTATCATTTTACGATCGATGTGCTCCAAGTTAGGAGGAATGTGTGAAGACAAAATAGTCTCTCCTTTCTTTTAGTTCCTGTTTACTTTGAGATAGGATACTTCAGACTTTCAATTTTCCTCACCAATAATTACTCGGAGCACATTAGGATGTTTTTCAAAATCTTTTGTTCCTGCTCCATACCCCACTGATTGTACTGTCATGGAAGGAACTGTACAGAATTCTTCTGAAAGCACTGATACAATAGCTGCACCTGTAGGCGTGGTTAACTCGCTTTTTATATTGCTTTGCTGAAGAGGAACACCTTTTAATATTTCTAAAGTAGCAGGTGCAGGGATTGGATAAATTCCATGATCAATATGTACTTTACCAGCACCTACACAAACAGGTGATGATTTTATTTTTCGAATTTCTAGTTTGTTTATCAAAATAGAAGCTCCTACAATATCTATAATCGAGTCTACAGCTCCGACTTCGTGAAAGTGTACTTTTTCTAAAGAAATACCGTGAATAAGACCTTCAGCTTCCCCAATTTTTCTAAAAATGTTTAACGAAGTTTCTTTCACTTCTTGAGATAATTGACTTCCGTCGATCAGCTTTACAATATCTTGGTAAGCACGATGACTATGGTGATGGCTGTGTTCGTGATGATCGCTATGTTCATGCTTGTGATGATGGTCGCTATGTTCATGCTTGTGACGATGGTCGCTATGTTCATGCTTGTGATGATGGTCGCTATGTTCATGTTCGTGATTGTGGTCGACATCTTCATGTTTATGATTATGTTGATGTCCATCAGCATACTTGTG
>Ga0102589_1001758_pt1 | contig 27466 bp, 20 predicted proteins | sample AraplaMF_Col_mLB_FD_76858 | JGI IMG/M metagenome (GOLD analysis project Ga0102589, IMG submission 76858) | Arabidopsis root microbial communities from the University of North Carolina, USA - plate scrape MF_Col_mLB | ecosystem: Host-associated > Plants > Roots > Endosphere | place: USA... | reverse complement strand
ATTTTAATTATAATGAAAAAGAAATACTCTTTCAAACATAAAATAGAAAATAAATGCATTTACGATTAATTATTATGCATTTAACAACATTTATATAACTGTATTTCTTAGACTTTGGATCGTTTTACTTTATGAATACTCATTCATCCTTTCTTTTTTTATACCCAAGGCTGAGTTCATATTCCTATATTCCAAAAATAATTTTTAATGATAACTTTTTAGATAGATGAAGGAATGTTAATAGATGTTAGTAGTATTTTATGATGGTTTGATATGAGGATGATAAAACTTATGATTTTTTCGAGGGGATTATAGTTTTTTATTGATTGATGAGATGGCACACTCATCTGAGCAGTTTTCGAATCTACTCTCGGGACATTTAGAAATAAGTATTAACTTATCACTTTGACTCTTCTTTCCACGGCTTGCTGTTCTTTCCGTCGTTCTGGCTCTTCTTTCCGTCACCCCGGCTATTCTTTCCGTCGCCCTGGCTCTCTTTCCGTCGCTATACATCCGGGCAGAAGTTCTTCTCTTCTCCCTATCAAAATAAAAAAACGCATCCTCATAAATGGATGCGCTTTTTTCTTAAACGGTCATCATATAATAGACACCGACTGCCAAAAATGCGATGCAGACAACGATTAGTACTTTTGCTAATTTTTCCATGTCATTACACTCCTATGCAATACTTGCCCCAATTACAAACGATAGACCGACTGAAATAGTGAAGGATATGAAGCCGACTGAGCGATTATCATTTGCAATTTCTTGATCGACATTAAAACGTGGTGTCATAAATTCAAATAAGAAATACGCCACAATTAGTAATGTAAAACCAAAAAGGCCCCAGCCAATCATTTCACTTAAGGTACTATGGCGCGCAATTGAAAAGCGAAAAATATTACAGATCCCCAGTATTTTCCCACCTGTTGCCAGTGCCACAGCGATATTACCTTTTTTAATTTCTTCCCAATTTTTATATTTCGTAACGACTTCGAACAATGCCATCGAGACGACTAAACATAATACAGCAACACTAAAATATCCTGCCGTTTCGATAATTGGATATCGCCAAAAGCTAGAATTCAGCATTTTCTCCGTCCCCTTTACAGCTTATTTCAATTCCACAACCGTGACGCCTAAGCCCCCCTCGCCCGCTTCACCAAAACGGAAGGATTTTACGCGCTTATGCTTTTTCAAATAGTTTTGAATTCCTTGTCGTAGTGCACCAGTGCCGACACCATGAATAATTGATACACGCCCATAGTTAGCAAGCAATGCATCATCAATATATTTTTCTGTTCGAATAATAGCATCTTCATATCGTTCGCCACGTAAATCTAATTCTAATTTTACATGGTTGCTGCGATTTTTCACACCAGCAATACGTTGCACAGGTTCTTTTTCTGGTTTAATGTACTCTAGATCACTATCCGCAATTTTCATTTTCAAAATACCCATTTGGACAACCCATTCGGAATTCGATACTTTTTCAAGCAATGTACCTCGTTGTCCATAGCTTAACACCTTTACCTCGTCTCCGACAACTAAGTTTTGTGCACGCGCCTTTACTTGTGCCGCTTTTTTCAGCACTTTATTGTTTTCAAGCGGTGTAGCTTCTTCCAGTCGTTTACGAGCTTCGATGAGCTCATGCTCCTTGACAACTTGGTCTGCATTTTTGCGCATTTCTCGAAGCTCCGCAATAATTGCTTCTGCTTCTCTTTTTGCTTCATCAACAATTTTACGCGCTTTTTCTTTCGCTTTTTTATCGAGTGCCTCTTTGCGGTCCTCATAAGCCTGTAGTTTCCCTTGTAGCTCTTCACGTAGGGTTTCAGACTCTATCATTAATTCATGAGAGCGTTCTGCATCATCTTCTGATTGGCGACGCGTTTCTTCAAGTGAAGCAATCATTGACTCCACCTCATGGCGATCTGTACCTGTAAAGTTTTTCGCACGGTCAATAATCGACTCTGGTAAGCCCAGGCGACTTGAAATTTCAAATGCATTGGAGCGACCTGGTACACCGATTAGTAGACGATATGTTGGACTCAATGTCTCAATATCAAACTCCACACTTGCATTAGCAACTCCTGGACGGTTATAGCCGTATGCTTTCAGCTCAGGATAGTGCGTCGTTGCCATCACGCGAGCACCACGACCATGTACTTCATCTAAAATGGAGATAGCTAGAGCTGCCCCCTCCTGAGGATCTGTACCGGCACCTAATTCATCAAACAGTACGAGTGATTCGTCATCAAACTTTTGTAAGATATCTACTATGTTGACCATATGAGAAGAGAATGTTGACAGTGATTGCTCAATTGACTGTTCATCTCCAATATCCGCGAAAAGTTGCTTGAAAACGGCAAGTTCAGAACCATCAAGTGCCGGCACTGGTAACCCAGCCTGCGCCATTAATGTACACAATCCAACTGTTTTTAAAGTGACAGTTTTACCACCAGTGTTTGGTCCTGTAATCACTATTGCCGAAATATCTTTCCCAAATTCAATATCGTTAGCAACGGCCGTTTCAATCGGTAAAAGTGGATGACGTGCACGCACAAGTCGAATATAGCCATCTTTATTCATTTTAGGCATTGTACATTTGTTCGCTTGACCGTACTTACCTTTAGCTAAAATGACGTCAATCTCGCCTAGTACCTTTACTAAGTTAAATAGATCTGGCGCCACTTCCTCTACCATCGCACTTAATGCCAGTAAAATGCGCTCAACTTCAGCTTGCTCTTTCATTTTTAATCGATGAATTTCATTATTTGCTTGAACAACCGAATCTGGCTCGATAAATAATGTTTGACCAGAAGATGATTGATCATGCACAATTCCACCATAATGATGACGGTATTCTTGCTTAACAGGGATAACGAAGCGATCATTTCGAATCGTTACAAGTGTATCTGAGAGCATTTTTGAAGCATTGCTCCCACGTGTAAGGCTTTCCAGCTTAGATCGTACTTTAGCTTCCTCAGCGCGCAAAGATTGGCGAATGGATCGCAACGTTTGGCTTGCAGAGTCTAGCACCGAGCCGTTTTCATCAATACAGTTATTGATTTCATGCTGCAAGCCCGTCAAAACAGGCATTGCTTCTTTTTTGGCGATGAAATGAGGAATATCAATCACTTCTTCTGATTCTATATCTTCAATAAAATTACGAAGAATTCTACTAGCTCGAATCGTACTTGATACTTCCATTAATTCCACCGCTGAAAGCATGCCCCCGATTTGTGCACGTCTTGCAGCTGGTCGTACATCAAAAATCCCACCCATTGGTACATTGCCTTTAACACGTAAAATGGATAGTCCTTCATCCATTTCTTCTAATAATTGTACAACCTTTTCATAGTCTGTCTGTGGTACAAGTTCATCAACGGCAGATTTACCGATTGAAGAAGTACAGTATGTAGCCACTTGCTGACGTACTTTATCATATTCTAGTGTTTTCAATGCGCGTTCTGCAATCACTGAGAACACCTCCTCAACCTATTTATTTCGTTGAATAAACGCTTCAAATTGTTCTCGCGTCCATGTATTCACTATCATATCCTTTTTCAACCACGCTCTGTTTGCGTAGCGCACCCCGATATCCATAAAGCGTAAATGAGCGATATCATGGGCATCCGTATTGATTGCTACGGGCACGCCAGCTGTTAAAGCCATTTCTAAATGTTCAACACATAAATCAAGACGATATGGATTCGCATTTAACTCTAAAATTTTACCATACTCCTTCGCCCAAGCAATTAATTGTCCCATATCAGGATTATAGCCAGGACGATCCTCAATAATGCGGCCAGTTGGATGTGCAATCATATGAACATACGGATTTTGCATCGCCGTAAGTAAGCGTGCCATAATTTTGTCCTGAGATTGTGTAAAGCTAGAGTGAATAGAGGCAATGACGAAATCTAACTGTCTCAACACATCATCTTCAAAATCTAGCGAACCATCTGGCAAAATGTCCATTTCAGTCCCAGCGAATAAATGGAAATCTGGATGCGCCTCATTGAAAGCATCAATTTCAGCACGTTGCTTTGTTAAACGCTCTGGCGTTAAACCATTTGCTACCTTTAAAAATTGTGAATGGTCGGTAATAACGCTATATTGATAGTCACGTGCTATTAATGCCTCGCCCATTTCAGCTACAGAGTATGCACCATCAGACCACGTCGTATGCATATGCAAATCAGCTTTAATATCTTCTAATCTTACAAGACTTTGAATGTCATCCGTTTTGTCAAATTCCGTTGATCCTGTACGCAAGCTAGGCGGGATGAATGGTAAATCAAAATGCGCAAAAAATTCCTCTTCATTTTTAAACGTTAAAACGGTCCCATCTGCTTGTTCCACACCGTATTCACTAATCTTTTCACCACGGGCTTTTGCAATTTGGCGCATGCGGACATTGTGATCTTTCGAGCCTGTGAAATGGTGTAAGGCCGTTGCATACTCAGCATCCCTCACTAATCGAAAATCTACACTTACAGGTTCTTCCAAATCTAAAATAACTGAAATCTTTGTATCCCCAGCAGCTACTACTTCTTGTACAGAAAGCTCCTTCAGTAGCTTTTCTCGTACAGCCTCAACTGCTTCCGTTACAACAATAAAATCAATATCTTTACTTGTTTCAGCTGCACGGCGGAAGCTTCCAGCGACAGAAAAACGCTCAACTTCTTCCATACCACCTAGAAGCGCTTCAATTTGTAAAACAACAGGCTCTAGCTGCCAAATCGGTAAACGTTCTGATCGATTTGATAGATTTGCAAGTTCCTTTAAAATTTTTTCTTCAGTTTTTGCCGCAAAGCCTGCTAGTTCACGAACTTTACCTGCTTCACAAGCGTCCTTTAAACTTTCGGCAGAATCTATCCCTAACTCTTGATGAAGCTTAGCTATTTTTTTACCACCTAAGCCTGGTAGTTTTAATAATGGGAGTAATCCTTTTGGTACAATGTCTTCTAATTCTTTTAATAAGCTGGATTCACCATTTGTTATTAAATCCTCAATAACAGCAGCTGTACCCTTACCTATACCTTTAAGCTTTGTTACATCCTCCATCTCACTCAATGAGCGCTCGTCCCCCTCAAGTGCAGCAGCAGCTTTTCGAAAGGCAGACACTTTAAATGGATTTTCCCCTTGTAATTCCATATACAAAGCAATCTTTTCTAATGTGCGAATAATCGTTTTTTTATTCATCGGGAATTCCTCCTATCGTAAAAACACTTCCCTCAAAACCGAGAGAAGTGCACAGTTTGCTATTGCATATAAATATACCACCAGTTTTGGAACATACTCGTAATAATTGGGGTATGCTCCAAAATGAGACCACTTAACAACGACTTTGACATTAAATTTTGGATAAAATCAACTGGCAATAAAGCAAGAATGTATAGCAAGATAAACATAATTAAATAGTTTTCAATCATGCCAAACAATGCTCCAAGCCAGCGATTCACTGTACCTAATACAGGTAAATACGCTATAAAATCAAAAATCGATGCCACAATTTGCATTGTAATTTTCACCACAAAGAATATTACAGCAAATGCAAAGACACGATAAAAAGTTCGGTCTATATCCAGGCTATCAATAACTACTCCAAGACTACCTGAATCCGTTACCCCTGGATACGGTACCCAAAATACCAATTTTTGTGCTAATGGTTTATAATAGATATACGCAACAATTAGGGCAACTATAAAGCTAACGATATGCATCATCTGTACAATGAAACCTCGTTTTGCTCCAACGACGAGCCCGGCTAATAGTACCACTAATATGATTAGATCTAACATTCACTTCAACCCTTTAACTTTTTCAATTCTTCTTCTAGTTGCTCCATTCGTTCTTTTAATAGTAAATAATCGTGAACGGTATTTACTGCTGTAAGAACGGCAAGCTTTGTGCTATCAAGAGAGGGATTATGTACATTCATTTCGCGCATACGGTCATCAACAATAGAAGCGACAAGTCGCATATGTCCAATGGATTCAGAGCCGACCATTTTATATGTATGACCGTATATTTCCACAGAAATTTTATTCTTTTCTTGATTTTCCATAGTCGCACCCCCCCTTTTTAATTATTGTGCTCACTATTTTCCCGATTGTGAGCAACTTACACAAAAAAGCTATTTATTATCATACCATGAAAGGTATAAAATTGTGAACAACGAGGACAGAAAGGAACGAATAAATGTCAAATATTGTACTTTCAATATCAACAAATATACAAAAAGAGGTGATGTCTTACTACGCAAATCATTTTGTAGAACGTAAAGCACCAGGGGTAATCTTTGCTGCAAAGCTCCCAGATACAGCAATTACGATGTACAAATCAGGAAAATTAATGTTTCAAGGCGGAGGAGCTGAGCGAGAAGCTGCACGTTGGGGAGACATAGAAGTAACAAACACACAGAAAACATCATCGATTGGAGCAAAGGGTGACGCTCTGCCAGATGGTTTTGCTGCGATGTCGGTGCTAGGCTCAGATGAAACGGGTACTGGTGATTATTTCGGTCCAATTACAGTTGCAGCGGTTTATGTCCCTTCATCAAAAATTGCACTTATTAACGAACTTGGTGTTAAGGACTCCAAAATGCTAACAGATGATTATATGCGTAAAATAGCGCCCGATTTACGTGCGGCTTGCGTCCATAGTGTGCTTGTACTACGCAATGAAAAATATAACGAATTACAAGCACGAGGCTACTCTCAAGGTAAGATGAAAGCTATGATGCATAATAGGGCACTTAAAAACACTCTAGCAAAAATGGAACCGGAAAAACCAGAGCACATATTGATTGATCAGTTTGCGGAACGTGGCGTGTATTACAATTATTTAAAAAATGAACGAGATATCGTGCGAGAGGATGTACTATTTTCTACGAAGGCCGAGCAACTACATGTTTCAGTAGCAACTGCATCAATATTAGCTCGTGCTTCATTTTTAAAAGAAATGGACCGCCTGAGTGAGATTGCTGGGGTGGAGTTGTTGAAAGGAGCATCGGCGAAAGTAGATGCTTTAGCAGCACGTATTTGGCGAAAACAAGGTGAGGAATTTTTACGTTGCATTACGAAATGGCATTTTGCGAATACCGAAAAGGCTAAAAAGATGAAATAAAGTGAAGCTTTAATCAGTGGTTTTTTTCTCCATCTCCCACCTAACTTCTTTACTTTTGCCAAGTTTTGAAGTGGGCGTATTACTACGCGTTAATGCAGGTTAAACTTAGTCGTATAGACAAAAAATTTCGCTATACTCCCGCAGATTACAAGTTTTACACGACTTGCATTCTACTGTAGTTAGCGAAATTTTTTATATCAAAAACTTATCAATGAGTTTCGTTCCAACCTAATATTTGAATTGTTGAATCGTTTGTTGTAGATTTTCAGACATTTCAGCAAGGGCTTGGGCTGATACTGCGATTTCTTCCATTGAAGCAAGTTGTTCCTCTGTTGCAGCTGAAATATTTTGTGCACTTGCTGTAGTTTCATTCGATTGTTCAAGCACACTTTCAATCCCCGCCGCCACTTGATTGGCATGTTGGGAAATAACTTTTGATGCCTCGGAAATTTGTCCTATTTCAGAGGTTACACTTTGTACATTCGTACGAATCTCTTCAAATGACTTTCCTGCCATGTTTGTTACATCAATCCCCTTCATGACCTCAGCTGAACCAGCGGCCATTGATTCAACCGCTAGTTCTGTATCGGCTTGAATCTGTGAAATAATATCCTTAATTTGCAACGTGGATTGTGCTGATTGTTCTGCTAGCTTTCGTACCTCTTCTGCTACGACCGCAAAACCTTTTCCTTGTTCACCCGCACGTGCAGCCTCAATTGCTGCGTTTAAAGCTAATAGGTTCGTTTGATCGGCAATTTGGGTTATGGCCTCCACAATATGCTCAATTTCGTGAGAACGCTTGTCTAATGTTTGCACTGTCTTTTCTAGGGCTTGTACAGTATTTTGAATCATAGTCATTTGTTGAACTGCTGTTTGAATAGTCTCATCACCGATCATAACAGCGTCCATAGCTTTATTGGACATCTCACTTACTGTATCTGCTTTTACGGAAATATGCTGAATAGATGATGACATTTCCAGGACAGCACTATTACCTCCATTCACAGTCTCTGCCTGCATATCAATCGTCTCAGCAAGTGTTTGAATAGAATCAACAATTTGTGATGTTGCTCGCTTATTCTCAGCAGTACTTGCAGTCAGCTCCTCTGAAGAATTGGCCAGTAAATTTGATTTCTCACCAATATTACCAACTACTTCACGTAACGAAGAAATCATTTTATTAAAAATAGTAGCCAGTTTCCCAATTTCATCATTTCTTCTTATGTCGATAAAATTACGTAAATCGCCTTCACCTACTTGTTCAGCAACTGTAGATAGTTCTTTTAGTGGACGAATAATTGAGGTAATGATCATACCACCAATGATCCCACAGATAATTAAAGCAGTTACAATGACCGCTATTGTCGATTTTAAAATTGGCGCTGTGACAGCTGCTACATCCGCTACATCCAAAACACCGATAATTTTCCACCCTGTTAGTTTATTAGTAGTGAAAAATACTTGATGCTCCTTGCCATCTTCCTGAATTGTAAAGCTACCTTCTTCTTTTCCTTGCATCTTTTCTATGTAGGAATCTTTCAGCTTAGTTCCAACTTCAACATTCGGATCTGCTATCGTAAGATTATTGGCATTCACTAATGAGGCATAGCCATTTTTCCCAATTTCTACAGCATCTACGAGGTCCGCAATTTCGCCAAGTTTCAAATCTATGGAAACAACCCCGGATTTGTCACGCAATCCTGCCGCTACAGTTAAAGTTAAATCACCTGAAATATTTGATTTATATGGGTCCATCACGACGCCTTTACCTGGCGACTCTATAGCCTTTAAATACCAAGGACGCAAAAATGGATTATAATCAGAAGGCATTTCATGATATGGATTTCGTAAAAAACCATGGCCTTCTAGAGTTAAAGCGACTACTGAAACACTATTATGTAAAGCATTGTATTTATCTAATTCCTTTAATGCAGCTGCATCTTGCCAATCTTTATTAAAATAAGCAGCCAAATATTCTGCATCACTTATGATTGGGGAAATTTCTTTTGTTACTAAAGTATTTATTAAATCGACATTCTCACGAGATTTATCACTTAATTCGTTATAATATAAATTATCTGATTTTAAATATGAGAATGTGCCAATTGCAATACTCGGAATTAAGAGTGTCATTGTAATAGCCCAGATTAACCGAGCACGCACAGATAAGCTTTTTCTTTTTCGGTACTCTTTCAAAATCATTATCTCCTCTTACTATTTTTTTCTCTCCAATTTCTACTATACACATAATAAATACTTAAGATTTATTTTTTATTATTTCGAAATATTATTAAAAACGCGAAATATCCAAAAAGTACACAGTGGCTGCTTACTCATAACATGTTAATACGTTCGCCTGACGGTTTTCCAACTAAAAAAGCTGCCTCATTACGAGACAGCTCACAAAAAATTATTATGATTGGATTTTTTTTGCTTAATATTTAAACTGTTTAATTGTTTGTTGTAGATTTTCAGACATTTTAGCAAGGGCTTCGGCCGATGCAGCGATTTCTTCCATAGAAGCAAGCTGTTCCTCTGTTGCGGCGGAAATATTTTGTGCATTTGCTGTATTTTCATTTGTTTGTTGAAGCACACTTTCAATTCCGATTGCCACTTGATTGGAGTGTTCAGAAATAACTTTTGCTGTCTCTGAAATTTGTCCTATTTCATAGGTTACGCTTTGTACATTAGTATTAATTTCTTTGAATGACTTCCCTGCCATATTTGTTACTTCAATTCCCTTTACGACTTCAGCTGAGCCAGCAGTCATTGATTCAACCGCTAGTTTAGTATCGGTTTGAATATAACCAATGATATCTTTTATTTGCATTGTTGATTGTGCGGATTGCTCTGCAAGCTTTCGTACCTCATCAGCAACAACTGCAAAACCTTTTCCATGCTCACCAGCACGAGCAGCTTCAATTGCAGCATTTAAAGCTAAAAGGTTTGTTTGATCAGCAATTTGCGTAATTGCCTCTACAATACGTCCGATTTCATTTGAACGATCACTTAATGTTTGTACCGTACTTTCCAGTTCCTGAACAGTACTTTGAATCATTTCCATTTGGCCAATTGCTGTTTGAATAGTTTCGTCTCCTATCATAACAGCCTCCATTGCTTTATTCGACATCTCATTAACGGTATCAGCCTTTACTGCAATTTGTTGAATCGATGAAGACATTTCAAGTACAGCATTAGTGCTATCATTAATTGTTTCTGCTTGCAAATCAACTGTTTCAGCAAATGTTTGAATGGAATCAACAATTTGCGATGTAGCTCGTTTATTTTCTGATGTACTTGCTGTAAGTTCCTCCGATGATGCAGCTAACTGATTTGATTCTTCACCAATGTTACCAACTACACCTCGCAAAGATAGAATCATTTTATTGAATATACCCGCCAAGTCACCTATCTCATCTTCTCTTTTAATTTCAATCAAATTGCGTAAATCACCGTCTCCTACCTGCTCAGCTACCGTTGACAACTTTTGTAACGGCTGAATGATTGACCTTATGATGAAGGCACCAATGATTCCAAATATGATAAGAGCAATAACAATGACTGTCATAGTATTTGTTAAAATTGGTTTTGTGACAGTTGCTACATCTGCTAAATCCATAGTACCAACAATTTTCCAACCTGTTAGTTTATTGGTAGTAAAAAACACTTGATACTCTTTTCCATTTTCCTCAATTGTAAAACTACCATCTTCTTTTCCTTGCATCTTTTCTATATATGACTTTTTGAGCTCCGATCCTACCTCTAACTGTGGGTCAGCAATAATAAGATTATTGGCATTTACTAATGTAGCATAGCCATTATCACCAATTTCCACTGATTTCACTAGCTCGGAAATTCCGTCTAAATTTAGACCAATAGAAATTACCCCTGAATGATCCTGTAAACCAGCTGATACTGCTAATATTAATTCACCTGTAATCGTTGATTTATATGGATCAATCATAACGTTTTTGCCAGGTGATTCAATAGCCGTTAAGTACCATGGTCGCGTAAATGGATCATAATCAGTTGAAGATTCAGCGTGTGGTTCACGCATAAATTTGTGCCCCTCAATTGCCAAATTGACAACAGAGACGTTGCTATGTAAAGCATTGTATTTTTCTAATTCCTTTAAAGCATCTGCATCTTGCACATTCTTATTAAAAGAAGCAGCTAAATATTCCACATCACTTTGAATAGGTGATATCTCATTTGAGATTAGTGTATTTAATAAATCTACATTTTCGCGAGAACTTTTACTTAATTCCTTATGATATTGATCAGAAGACTTCAAATATGAAAACGAACCAATAGCAATGCTGGGGATTAAAAGTGTCAAAGTAAACGCCCATATTAATCGGGCTCGCACGGAAAGGCCCCTTCTTTTTCGATGATTTTTCATAATAACTACCACCCCATAGTAAAATTTTCTATCCAAAACTTACTATACATATAATATAGATCAAAAATTTATTTTTTGTTATTTCTAAATATTGACGAAATACTTATATATGAGAATTAGCTTAACGTATCTTCTCTCCTTTTTTCTTATACTCCTGCGAAAACTACCTTGTTACAGTCTAATGATGTTAACAAAACAAAAAGCTGCCTCATTACGAGACAGCTTACATAATAATTATTAAATTAGCGTACTTCTGTGCCTTCAATTGTTGCAATAGCTTTTAACACTTTATTATGTGCTGCAACAACCTCTTCATCTGTTAATGTACGCTCTGGATCGAAGTATGTTAGGGAGAATGCCACTGATTTTTTACCAGCCTCCATTTTTTCACCTTCATATACGTCGAATACACGAACGTCTTTCAATAATTTCACACCCGCTGAACGAATCGCAGTAATAACCTCTCCAGCTGTTGTTGCACGGTCCATGATAAGCGCAATATCACGAGACATTGCTGGGAAACGAGGCACTGGTGTATAAGCAAGAGGTGCTTCTTTTGCATTAGCATTTAATAATGTTACGAGATTCATCTCCATTACATATGTGTCTTTTACACCCCATGCTTTTTGTTCTGCTGGATGTAATCCACCGATAATGCCGACTTGTTCACCGTCAAAAAGAATGCTAGCAGTACGTCCTGGGTGTAACCCATCTACTTCAGCTTTCACAAATGACATACGGTCCTCTAAACCAAGCTTACCGATAACACCTTCTACAATCCCTTTTAAGACGAAGAAATCTACTTCTTTTTTCTCACCCTGCCAAGCATGGTCAAGCCATTTTCCTGTTACTACTGCCGCTACATGCTCTTCCTCATATGGCAGCCCCTCTTCTGTTTGGCCAAGGAATACTGAACCAATTTCATACAATGCCACATTATCAGCCTTACGAGCAACATTATAAGCAGCAGCTTCAATTAAATGAGGAATAAGACTTTGACGTAGTGTTGAACGGTCCTCGCTCATCGGCATTAGTAAACGTGTTACTGGCTCAGCTTTCAATGCAAAGCGTTGTGACAAAGCCTCTGAAGTTAATGAGTAAGTTACAGCTTGGTAAAGACCTGCACCTTCCATGTAATTACGGACTACACGACGATTTGCTTGATATGGTGTTAGACGCCCAACTTGGTTTGCTCCCTCTGGTAATGTCAACGGAATTTCATCATAGCCGTATAGACGAGCAATTTCCTCTACGATATCTTCTTCAATTTTAATATCTTGACGACGTGTTGGTGCATCAACAATTAGTAAACCATTTGCTGCTTCTACACCAAATTTAAGACGCTCTAAAATAGAGATCATATCTTCTAATGAAATTTTCATACCTAAACGTTCGTTAATGAAATCTGGAGAAACGACAACACGTGCTGGTGATTTATCTAGTTCATCCACGATGCACGTTCCTTCTAACACTTCACCACCAGCTAATTCAGCTAGTAATGCTGCAGCACGCTCTGCAGCAGGTAACACACGGTTAGGGTCAACACCCTTTTCAAAGCGAGCAGAAGCATCTGAACGAAGTCCAAGATGACGCGATGTTTGACGTACAGATAAGCCGTCGAAGTAAGCAGATTCGATTACAACCGTTGTTGTAGAATCATTTACTTCAGAGTTTGCACCACCCATTACACCTGCGATTGCTACTGGCTCTTTGCCATTAGTAATGACTAAATCAGTTGCCTTTAATGTACGCTCTTGCTCATCTAAAGTAGTAATTTTTTCGCCCTCTGTTGCTTTACGCACTACGATTTCACCTGTTGCTAGACTATCGTAGTCAAAAGCATGGAGTGGTTGACCGTATTCCATTAAAATGTAGTTCGTTACATCGACAACATTATTGTGTGGGCGTACACCCGCTGCCATTAAGCGATTTTGTAACCACATTGGTGATTCTGCGATTTTAACGTTTTTCACAACTTTTGCTACATACATTGGGTTTGCTTGTAAATCTTCCACTCGAAGCTTCAACATATCCTCAGCTTTTTCAGAAGATGTGCTGTAGGCGATTTCTGGATATTTCACTTCTTCAGATAGAATTGCGCCAACTTCGTATGCCACGCCTAGCATTGACAGTGCATCTGAGCGGTTTGGTGTTAGACCAAGCTCTAATACTGTGTCACGTAGACCTAAAATAGCAAGGGCATCTGAACCCACCTCAGCATCGGCAGGAAGCACATAAATACCTTCAGAATATGCTTTAGGAACAAGTTTACCTTCGATTCCTACCTCTTGTAATGAACAAATCATACCGTTCGATTCATGTCCACGAAGTTTTGCTTTTTTTATTTTAATGCCGCCAGGTAAATGTGCGCCTGGACGAGCGACAATTACTTTTTGACCAGCATCAACGTTTGGAGCACCACAAATAATTTGTTGTGGTTCAGCTTCACCAACATCCACTTGGCAAATATTTAATTTATCAGCTTCTGGATGTTTCTCTTTTGATACAACATAGCCGACAACAATTTTATCCATACCGTTAGCACGATCAATTACTGCATCTACTTCAATTCCAGAGCGCGTAATTTTTTCAGCTAACTGTTCAGACGTTAAATCTTGTGTACTTACATAATCTCTTAACCATTCTAATGATACTAACATTTTTTATCCCCCTTACGCCTCTGTTCGCTCAAATTGTGATAAGAAACGTGTGTCACTTGTATAGAAATGACGAATATCGTCGACACCATATTTCAACATTGCGATACGTTCAGCACCAATACCGAATGCAAAGCCTGACACTTTCTTCGGATCATAGCCAGCCATTTCAAGTACATTTGGATGTACCATACCAGCTCCTAAAATTTCAATCCAGCCTGTACCTTTACATACGTTACAGCCAGAACCACCACATTTGAAGCAAGAAATATCCATTTCAACAGATGGCTCTGTGAACGGGAAGAAACTTGGTCGAAGTCGAATTTCGCGGTCTGCACCGAACATTTTTTTCGCTAAAGTATCAAGTGTACCTTTAAGGTCACTCATGCGAATATTTTCACCGATCACTAGCCCTTCAATTTGCATGAATTGGTGAGAGTGTGTAGCATCATCGTTGTCACGACGGAATACTTTCCCTGGGCAAATAATGCGAATCGATTCACCTTTCTTCTCTTCCATCGTGCGAGCTTGCACAGGAGATGTATGCGTACGTAATAATATTTCCTCGGAAATATAGAACGAATCTTGCATATCACGAGCAGGGTGTCCCTTCGGTAAATTCAGTGCCTCGAAGTTATAATAATCCTTCTCCACTTCCGGACCTTCTGCAATTTCATAGCCCATTCCGATAAATAAATCTTCAATTTCTTCAATAACGCTAGTTAATGGATGACGATTCCCTATTTTAATTTCACGTCCAGGTAAAGTGACATCAATCGACTCACTTGCTAATTTTTCAGCAATAGCCGCTTCCTCTAATACAGTTACCTTTCCGTCTAACACAGCAGTTACATTTTCACGTACTGTATTGACTAAGGCACCCATTTTAGGGCGTTCCTCAGCTGATAATTTCCCCATCCCCTTTAATAAATCAGTGATAGGTCCTTTTTTTCCTAGATATGCTACTCGCACATCATTTAGTTCCTTTAAATTTGCTGCCGCTTCAATTTTAGCAAGTGCTTCTTGCTCTAATTGCTTTAATTGCTCTTCCATGTAATAAACCCTCCTTGATTAAATCAATTTCGCCTTGGCGTAATTGTAGCTGTCGCTTCGCTTTCGCTACAGATAAACAATGCGTCCGGACTTTGAATTGTGTCCAGGCCTGCACGAAGGCCGACACGATGTCGGTCATTTCGGTAATGCCACAGGACGTGGCGTTTTTACCGATGCAGGTCAGTTAGCCGTTTTTGCAGGATGCGAAGATTTTAGGCTAACATCCTTAAATTCATTCCTTTGAAAATCCGTGACATCCGCCGGAGGCTTTATCTTCATTCAGTAGTTTTTTGGACACCAACTGAAAAGGAACCACATCCGCATTTATCTCACCACCTTCAAAGGTGGGAGCCTTCTGTAGCTGACGTTTCACTTTCGCTCAAAAAGATTTGCTGAATGAAGATAAATGCCGATACTTCAATGGCACAAAAAAACTCGCCCCTAAAAAAGGGACGAGGACATATTCGCGGTACCACCCTAGTTATTGCAAGGCAAACTCCTCACAATCACTTCATTGACATAACGACTAGATTAAAGCCGGCATACCTTTACAGCATTTCACTGGTCCCGGTAGCTGCTCGCGAGATGAATTCAAAACTGCATTGGTACGGCGCTGGCTCTCAATCTCCGGCCTACGCTCCCTGTTGTCCATTCACAATCTTTACTACTTCCCGGTCAAAGCATTTAGTATTCATATATACATTTTACATGTGATTATACAATACTATACCTATTCAAATCAAGAGCCATGTGCCTATTGCCATCGATAATAATGGTTCTAACGGCAATTTTTAGGCCCATCACTAAAAGTTGCAGATGACATTTGTTAAAACACACTCCATATATTGGTTGATTAGAGTGGAGGCTGGGCGACTCCTTGGGCATCCTGCAGCGAAGCGGATGTCTTCTGTGCGAAAGCGAAGCGACAGCAACAAATGTTTTATCTGTGCGAAAGCGAAGCGACAGCAACAACTAAGCGCCCAGTCGGAACGGAAACCAACCACACGTTATCGTGACGAGCAGCAATTTTAACGATTTCACCATATTCTTGCAATTACAGTTGTGTTTACTTTTATTAACTACTTAACAAATCCATATAAAACGATTCCTGTTGCTACTGCTACATTTAAAGACTCCGCTTGTCCCAAAATTGGAATAATCATATTTTGATCTGTCATCGAAAGTAGTTGTGGTTGAATACCACTACCTTCATTCCCCATCATGATAGCGAATGCACCAGTATGTTCAATATCACTATAGACAACTGAATCCTCATCTAAAGCAGTACCAAATACAGGTACATCATTATCTTGCAGCTGCTCAATCCACTCCTCTAAATCACCACGAAGTACGGGAATATGGAAATGTGAGCCTTGTGCAGAGCGAAGCGTTTTAGGATTATAAAGATCAGCACAGCCCTTGCCAAGAATTACTGCATCCAATCCAGCTGCATCCGCCGTACGAATCATCGTCCCAATATTCCCTGGATCCTGGACGGCATCAATTAGTAGCACCTTGCGCCATGAAGCCGTTACATCATCTTCTAACAAAGGCTGTTTACAAACTGCAAATACACCTTGAGATGTCTCCGTTTCAGCAAACTCCTTGACAACAGCAGCTGTTACTTCAATGGTAGCTACATTATCAATCGGCCAAAGCATTGGTAAATCTACTCCTTCACGTACAATTAGCTGTAGCACCTGCTCCTTATTTTTTAATGCTTCCTCCACTAAATGGAATCCCTCTACTATGAATTCTCCAGATCTTTCACGTTCTTTCCGTGTTGTCGCTAACTTCTTCCAATATTTTACTAACGCATTTTGCGTAGATTCAATTTTCTTCATCGTTCCTCGTACCGCCTTTTTCCTATATAATGTTCATTATTATACAGTAGAAAACGACAATTACATAGTCATGCAAAAAACAGTTTAATTGTTATTCCTTCGTTTACCAATCTTTAGCAGGAAAGCGCCCAGCCGGAACGGAAATCAACCCCACGCTATGAAAATGAGTAAAATTATTCCTTACTAGATAATGGGGCAATTCAGTGATATATGTTATAATTTTCAATATTTTAAGAATGCACAACGGGGATGAAAATAAATGAAAAAAATGTACATGTAGTAGGTGCCATTATTGAAAATGAAAAAAATGAAATTTTTTGTGCGTTAAGAAATCCTAATATGGTACTAGCAAATTATTGGGAATTTCCTGGTGGTAAAATCGAAGAGGGCGAATCGTCTGAGCAAGCTTTAACTCGGGAAATATTAGAGGAATTTAATTGTTCTATAGACGTTGGGGAAAAGGTTGAGGATACCATTTATGAATACGAAAAATTTATAGTACGCTTAGAAACATTTAAAGCGTCGATTATAAAGGGAGAGCCGGTCCTGCTAGAACATAGTGAAATTAGATGGGTTCCGAGAAATGAACTTCTAAATCTTAATTTTGCTCCTGCTGATATTCCAGCGGTAAATAAAATACTTGCAGAAAAATAATGATAAAGTGAATTTACTCAGTGGGGTTTTCCTCATCTCCCTCTGATTATTAGTCTTCATCAATCGGGCTTTTATGGGCAGTTAAGCGGGGAAAGAGCAGCAATGTTTGTTTCTCTCTGCATTCTGCTCTTTGCTTTGCGCTTCGCTTTCGCACAGATAAATTGCTACAGGACGTGGCGTTCATAGACTGAGTTCCTCTAGTTCAGCGGATATTTTTGCCGAAAGAAGTTAAAGCCATTTTTTATTTGACGGAATGCTTTGAGGAAAATTAAATACATTAAACGGATCGTATTTTCCCTTTACTTCTCTAAGCATTCTAAGGTTACGACCATAATAGGCAATAGGCCAATCTCTTATAAACCGATCTGGGAAATTCACATAATCACCAGTAGTGAACGGTGATAAAGCCCGTCTTAAATTCTCCACCCAATGAATATTTTTTTCTTCCTCTTTAGGCTTTTTCCACAAAGTAATATACTCCTGGGCAATTAAAGCATTTCTATAATAATAAGCTGTTCGGTTTGATGCAATTTGACTTACCGCCCCTCTAAGAGATTGCTGCCAAATGGACGTATCTCTATTTGGAGCGTTAGATAAAAATTCTTTCATTTGTATAATGGCAGCATGAGGGAATGGCCTTTCAATAAAAGATCCTGACCTTTTACGAAGGGCTGGTTTATTGCCGCTCGGTAAGTCAAAAAATTCTACAGCTTTAATATACGGTACTTCCTTTATCCATATGTTCGTTGGTGAACCTGTTTTTCTTATAGGTCGGAGTAGTTTCTTTAGCTCAGATGCAGTACCTATAAACTCACCTTGAGCTACAATTTCTCCCACTTCCTTAGATTTAAGCTCAATCTGCGAGGTCAAGCGTTCATCTGTATACGGTGCCCATTTTTGCCATGCGTCAAATGCTCGTTCAAAATCTTCCCATCCCCATGTAATTGAGAAAATCGATACATTTGAAATAGGATGCAGTTTAAATGTAAGAGCTGTAACGATGCCAAAATTCCCACCGCCCCCTCCACAACTTGCCCAAAACAAATCACTATTTCTCTGCTTGTCAGCTTGGATTACTTCAGCCCCTTCATGACCACTTGCAACAACCATTTCAAGTTCTAGTAGATTGTCACATGTTAGCCCAAATGGACGCGATAGCATACCAATTCCTCCACCAAGCGTCAAACCAACAACCCCTACACTACCTTCAGTTCCTGCCGGGATTGTAAAACCATTTTCCCATAATACCCGATACACTTTTCCTAAATTAGCACCTGCTTCAATTCTCGCTGTCATATCTTTCAGGTTAATTGTTATTTCATCCATTTCACTAACATCTATAACAAGACCCTCATTTAACAATGAATAATTTTCATAATTATGTCTCCCACTTCTGATTCGAAAAGGTTCGTTATTTTCTCTCGCCCATCTTAATGCATGGATAACGTCTTTCGTATTTTGACAAAACACAATGATACTCGGAAATTTGGGATTATTTAAATTATTATTTGTTCTTGCTTGCTCATAGTCTGGATCTTTTTGGGTAACAATTCTTCCTGTGAGCTTTACTTTCTTCAACATACAGCTCCTCTCTCAACTGATGCATTGCATATGTTTTATCCTATGCATATCACTTGGAAAGAATATGAAGTTTGAAATTTTTATCGCTTAAATATGAAAGATAAATGCTCATTCTCTTTATTCATACATATGATGCTATATCGAAGCCACTAAGGAGGTGTCCTAATGATTATTCATGTGGTGAGCGCTGGTGAAACGCTTTGGCAAATTGCAAACAGCTATTCTGTGCCTATCAATTCCATTATTCAATTAAACGCTTTATCTAATCCAAATCAATTAATAATCGGACAATCACTCGTTATCCCTTCTCCTTATACAACACATATTGTAAAAAGGGGTGACACCTTATGGTCAATCGCCCAGCAATATGGGGTGACCATGCAATCAATTATCACAGAAAATCATTTAACGAATCCAGATGTTTTAACACCTGGAACTAGACTAATTATTCCACCCACTACACATATTGTGCTGCCAGGAGAGACTCTATCGCAAATTGCCACACAATACGGAACGACTGTGCAAGCAATTGTATTAGAAAATGAAATTTCAAACCCAAACATGATTTACGTTGGAACACATTTGATTATTCCGAGAGCAAAGCCATCCATTGAAGTAAATGCTTATACGTATCAAGAGCCTAATGAAGCTGTGCAGTCGATAAATGCGATTGGTCATCTACTAACTTATTTTAGCCCATTTGCTTATATGGTGAAGGAGGATGGAACACTACAGCCTATAAAGGATAAAGAAATGATTGATGCTGCTATTGCCAAAAACATCACTCCTATGCTGACACTTACGAATTTCTCCTCCACAGAAGCCGGCTCCAAATTATCACATGTTATTTTATCTAGTGCAGAATTACGGGAGAAGGTTATCAACAACACTTTACAAGTGATGCAGGAAAAGGGCTATAAAGTTCTAAACGTTGATTTTGAAAACGTTCTCCCTGCAGATCGGGAGAATTATAACACTTTCCTCCAATTAGCTGTTGATACTCTTCATCCAAAAGGATTCCTAGTATCAACGGCACTTGCGCCAAAAACGAGCGCAACACAGGCAGGAACTTTATATGAGGCACATGATTATGAAGCACACGGAAGAATTGCAGACTTTGTCATTTTGATGACATATGAGTGGGGATATCGACTCGGTCCACCACAAGCAATTTCACCGATTAACGAAATGAGAAAAGTTGTGGAATATGCTTTATCAGTTATGCCCGCTGACAAAATATTTTTAGGTTTTCAAATTTATGCTCGCGATTGGCTTCTACCGCATGTTAAAGGTCAAGAGGCAGAAACATTTAGCTCTCAAGAAGCCCTTAACAGAGCAAGAAAATATGGCGCAACCATTCAATATGATAGGACCGCACAGTCACCGTATTTCCGTTATGTCGATGAACAAGGTAGAAATCATGAGGTATGGTTTGAAGATGCTAGAAGTGCACAAGCTAAATTTGACATGACGAAGCAATATAACCTTCGAGGTATTAGTTATTGGGCATTAGGTTTTCCTTTCCCTCAAAACTGGGCGCTATTAGATAATGATTTTTCCATTAAAAAAGTTTCATTATAAAACGTGAGGGTGATTTCGGTAGACCAAATGCTTTCTGGTCTTATACGAAGGCGTTATTTTGGCTTAGTTTGCGCATTTAAGCATTTATTATTAACCCAAAAAGTGCTAAACATTTCTACAATAAATTCTTACCTTTCCCTAGTTTTTCCCATGATAAAAAAATCAAATCAAAGCCATATTAAGAAATATCAAAACGAAAGGAGAAACTAAACATGGGAAGAGATAATAAGCAAGGTCAAAGCGCTAACAAAGGGTCATTGCCTCAAACGCCAAAAAACCAAAAAATAGCACCAAACAAAGTTAGCGAAGAATTTTCTCAAGAGTTTATGAACCTAATTAATACGGTTACTAAAGAAGGTAAGACAAAAAAATAAGGGGGGCCTCAAGTGGATTTTGAACGTGCACAAGAAATTGTCGCCTCACCAAAAGAATATGAAGTAAGCTATAATGGCGTTTCTATCTGGATTGACAAGCTTCACGATGATGGGAAAACAGCAACTGTTCATTTACGGCGTTCTTTAGAAGAACGCTCCGAAGTGGACATAGGAGAATTAAAGGAAGAGTACCTCGCACATTAAACAACATTAAATAAAAAACTGCTTACTTTCAGTGATGAAGTAAGCAGTTTTTATGTTGTGAAAAATTATTATGTCAGACATATCAAGTCTCTTCTGCAAAACGAGGGTTGATTTCCGGCATGTCATTCTAACTACTATCCGTCATTTTGAGGGTTCTATCCACTACTTTGACGGTTCTATCCACGACTTTGGCTGTTCTATCCATCATTTTGACAGTCCTATCCACGATTTTGACGGTTCTATCCACGATTTGCGGTTCTTTCCACGATTTTGACGGTTCTTTCCGTCGCTTTGACGGTTCTATCCACGACTTTGGCGGTTCTATCCATCATTTTGACGGTTCTTTCCACGATTTTGACGGTTCTTTCCGTCGCTTTGACGGTCCTATCCATCACTTTGACAGTTCTATCCACGATTTTGGCGGTTCTATCCACGATTTTGACGGTTCTATCCACGATTTGCGGTTCTTTCCGTCACTTTGACGGTTCTATCCGTCGCTTAGGCTCTTCTTTCCGTCGCTTTGACGGTCCTATCCACGACTTTGGCGGTTCTATCCGTCACTTTGACGGTTCTTTCCGTCGCTTTGACGGTCCTATCCACGATTTTGGCGGTTCTATCCATCATTTTGACAGTTCTATCCACGACTTTGACGGTTCTATCCACGACTTTGGCTGTTCTATCCATCATTTTGACAGTCCTATCCACGATTTTGACGGTTCTATCCGTCGCTTAGGCTCTTCTTTCCGTCGCTTTGACGGTCCTATCCACGACTTTGGCGGTTCTATCCGTCACTTTGGCGGTTCTATCCACATTTTGACGGTTCTTTCCGTCGTCTTAGGCTCTTCTTTCCGTCGCTTTGACGGTCCTATCCATCATTTTGACGGTTCTTTCCACGATTTTGACGGTTCTATCCGTCGCTTAGGCTCTTCTTTCCGTCGCTTTGACGGTCCTATCCACGACTTTGGCGGTTCTATCCACGATTTTGGCGGTTCTTTCCGTCGCTTAGGCTCTTCTTTCCGTCGCTTTGACGGTCCTATCCGTCGCTTAGGCTCTTCTTTCCGTCGCTTTGACGGTTCAATCCGTCGCCTCGGCACTTCTTTCCATCGCTCTATTTCCCGCTTCTGATAAACCCAAACTTATATTACGAAATCCTCTTCATATTTAAACTCTTTTAAAACATCTCTTGCTCTTCTGTGTAACTCGGTAAAGTTATTCGATATCTCTTCAGCGGAAATAGGTTTACTAAATAAATAGCCCTGAATATAATCACAATCACCTTCTATCAGGAAAGCAAGCTGCTCCACTTCTTCAATTCCTTCGGCAACAACCTTTAATCTTAAATGCTTCGCCATTGATAAAATCATAGAAACGAGCGCTTCGCCGTTTGGATTATGTTGAATATTTCGTACGAAGGTCCGGTCAATTTTTAAACAATCAATCGGAAAATCTTTTAAATATGAAAGCGACGAATATCCTGTCCCAAAGTCATCAACAGCGATTTGGATACCAATTGCCTTTAATTCATGAAGTAGTTGTGTTATTTGATCGATATTCATCGTCATACTTTCCGTAATTTCTAATTGTAAGTATTTTGGTTCTAATTTTGTACATTGTAAAATTTCTTGTACCATATGCACTAAATCTTGTTGGAATAATTGCCCGATAGATAAATTTACGGCAACCTTCATTGGCGGCAAACCTTGCTCCTCCCATATTTTCGCTTGAGAGCACGCCGTCTCTAAAATCCATTTCCCTAAAGGAATAATAAGGCCAGACTCTTCTGCAATTGGGATAAACAACTCAGGTGAAACAAATCCACGGGTCGGATGCCGCCAACGTACTAGCGCTTCAACAGATTCAATTTTCCCCGTTTTTAAATTTACTTGAGGCTGAAAATCCAAGTAAAATTCTTCATTAGCTAATGCTTTATGGAGCTCTTGTTCAAGCAATATGCGATCAGTAAGGCCATTTGACATATATGGCTTATAAAAAAGAAATCTTTGAGGTATTTGGCTCGCTTCCCTCATCGCTAACTGAGCATGCATTAATAACTCTTCACCTGAGCAATTTTCTTCATGCAGGGCAATTCCAATATTAAGATTCCCATTGAGTGTGAATAGTTGTACTTGTAATGGTCTTTTCATAGCGCTCTTTAAGTTCAAACAAAATTGTAGTAACTCTTCTCTCGTCTTCACATGATTAATATAAATAATAAACTGTCCCTCAAGAAGTTTTGTTGCAAAATAATGAGGAGGTAATATAGCTTGAATTCTCTCAGCTACGAGCTTCATCATTGTATTAGAATAATTAATACCTATAGATGAGCGAATAGCAGCAAGGCGATCAATCTCAATTGCAATGATTGCTCTTTGACGACTATTGTCATGTAAATCCTCTTTTAAGGTTTTCAATAACAAATGTTCATTTGGCAGCTTTGTAATATCATCGTGAAAAGCTTGAAAATGAAGCTCCTGCTGCGAATGCTCAAGATCTCGCTTTATTTTTAAAAGTTGTTGATATGGTTTTTCAACAGTTGTATAGTAAATGGCTTTTAAGAAAAAGAAGAATGCAAAAAATTGATAAATTAATGCTGAAAAGCACCAAATTGATTGCAAATCTCTGATGACCGCAAAGAAAACATCACTAATAATTAAGTAAAGTGCAGCGCTAATAAGCCAAATAACTCGTTTGGGTATCCGTTTTATATACTTACTTAAAATTACTATAGTTATTGTTTGTAAGACAGCTGATATGAAATGAACAATAGCACTAGCTTGTAACAACGATTGTTCTTCAAGTAAAAAATATTTAGAGGAGAAATACACTAATAAATAGCTCAGTATTACAAATAATAAGGAACTGCCATATGTATAAATACGATCATTTATCGTTAAGCGTTTTTTAGGCTTAACTATAATTAAGAGAAAACCGATTGATAAGCATAAACGCATGATTAAATGCAACCATGTTTTCATATATGTTGTTTCAGCCATTGGAACTTGAGAAATAACCAAACTTACCATTTCCAACAAGGCGATAATAAAAAATAAGTTACCTATGTATAATGTTTGATTTGATAATAAGTGTGAAAAAACGAGCCAAGATTGAATAGCGATTGCCATTGTAAAAACAATTATTAGTATTTGTACTATTAAGTTCAAACAAATGTAACTTTCTTCGTTAAAAAAACCAAATACCTGATTGCTTAAACCTAATAGTGGCATGACTAGGAATAATGGCAATATTATATACCAAATCTCTTTCTTTTTTATCTCTAATCGATTCAACCCTTTTTCCAACAGAAAACCCTCCATACCAATATTCATCAAATTATACAGGTAATTTCACCTATATAAAGGAAATATCAAACTAAAAATTGTACTTTTTTTTTGACTTATTACGAATCATAGCATTTTTATTGGAAGTTGTATGCAAATTTAAAAAGTATGCTAATATTCATTTTTCTCTGATATTAGCATACCTTTGATGCTTTATTGCACTATTCTTCTTTAGGATTTAACAACTCGCGAAGCTTCATCATTATTCTCGTGCGTCTTTTTTTAACTGCTTCAACAGATAAACTTAGTTCTTTAGCAATTTCCAAGTAACTATAACCTTCTACATAAAAAAGTAGTAATATTTTTCTTTCCTCATATTTCAAATGAGACATAAACCATTCTAAAAAAGCTGGATTTCTTTCACTTGTTTTATGATCTCGAATATAATTTATCGCTTCATGGTCCATAGGTGTATTCATATTTTCAAAACTCTTTTCCTTTGAAAGCTCTTTTAATATTTCTCCTTTTACGGTCGTATAAATATACGCTGAAAACAATCCTTTTGTTTGATCCGCTTTACGCCAAGCATCCCACACGCCTATGGATGCTATATGACGATAATACTCAAAATCCTTATAAATTTGGCACTTTAACAAAATCGATGTAATCATCGGTTGGACTAATTCTAATACTTCATCAAATGGTAGTTCAGGTGATAACTTTTTATTTTGCTGTGTTGTCATCCTATTGTCCTGTCGACTGTGCACAGTCCATTATTCCTAGGTGCCTCTATCTTAGTTAATATGCTACAAGGGTGTCGAACAGCCTTTTTATCAATATGATCAGCAAATTTATATAAGCACTTTTTAAGACTTATACGCAAAAATAGTTTGATATTTCAAAAATCATATGTTTTTACTTCTTTCAGCAAATGTCTTTTGTAGCGAAAGCTTCATCGGTAAAAACGCCACGTCCTGTGGCATTACCGAAATAACCAACTCGTGTCGTCCCTCACGCAAGCCTAAGCACAAAGCTGATTTCGGACGCATTGTTTATCTGTGCGAAAGCAAAGCGACAGCAACAATTATGCCGAGGCAGATTTGATCTGCAATTCTATACATATTTCTTTAAAGGGTTGGACAAATTACTACTAAGGAGGCGAAATAGATGAATTTTCAAATAAGAGATGCGATTACGACAAACGTACATGGACAATCAGCGGCTGAATTTAAAGATATTGTCGAGGATGCAATTAGCCGTGGTGAAGAGCATTTACTTCCAGGGCTTGGTGTGTTTTTCGAAAAATGGTGGCAGCAGTCTAGTCCTGCTGAGCAGGATGCATTTACCCAAAAACTAGAAAAAGCCTTTGCTCACTAATTTTTTTAGACAGCTCATTCCATTTCCAATAAATGCATGATAAAGTTTAATTTATCAGAAAATTAGGAGGGATTGGAATGACTGTTGCTGTAGAATTAATAGTAAATCAACTAAAAAAAGTTTTATCTGAAGAACAGGTGTCAACAAACGAAACGGTGCGACAGCTACATGGAAAGGATGAATCTCATCATTCAATGAGCTTACCAGATGTCGTTGCCTTTCCTCGTTCCACGGCCGATGTCAGTGCCATCTTGAAAATCGCGCATGCGGAACATGTACCAGTCGTACCTTTTGGTGTTGGCTCAAGTTTAGAAGGTAATGCTATTCCCATTGCAAATGGCATTTCTATCGATTTCTCTGAAATGAATGCTATTTTAGAAATTCGACCAGATGACCTGCTAGTAAAAGTACAACCGGGCGTAACGCGTGCCCAATTGAATAAAGAATTAAAAAAACATGGACTTCAATTCACAGTTGACCCAGGTGCTGATGCTACACTAGGTGGAATGGCAGCAACGAATGCCAGCGGGACAACCGCAGTACGATACGGTGTTATGCGTGATCAAGTACGAGACTTAGAGGTTGTACTCGCAGATGGTTCAGTCATTCATACCGGTAACTTAGCTGCAAAGTCTTCTTCAGGTTATCACTTGAATGGCCTTTTCATTGGCTCTGAAGGTACGCTAGGTTGCTTTACTGAGTTAACTTTACAAGTCTATGGTATACCCGAATTTGTAGCGGCGGGACGTGCAGTTTTTGCGACAGTTGGCGATGCTGTCAGTGCGGTAACCGCATTGCTTCAAGCGGGTATTTCAATTGGCCGTGTTGAACTGGTCGATGAGGCCTCTATTAAACAAGCAAATATTTATAATGAAACATCTTTTGACGAAAAACCAACACTATTTTTAGAATTTCACGGAAATGAAGCTGGTATGCATGCAGATATCGATTTTGCTAGCGAAATTTTTGCGGACTTTGGCTGTCTTTCTGTAGAATTTGAACAGGACAATGCAGCTCGTAATAAGCTCTGGGAGACGCGCCATTCATTGGCCTATGCATATATCCATGCCTATCCGGGAAAAAAGCTTATGTCGACTGATGTTTGTGTGCCGATATCAATGCTTGCTGAGTCCGTTTTGTATGCTCGTGAACAGCTTGAGGATGTTGGTCTTGCAGGCGGAATTGTAGGTCACGTTGGAGACGGTAACTTCCATGCCTTGTTAATGTTAGATCCAAACGATGCTGAGGAGCTAGCAAAAGCCAACCGCTTCAATGAACATATCGTCCAATTTGCTTTACTGCGTGGTGGCACTTGTACTGGTGAACA
>Ga0102589_1001757_pt1 | contig 27478 bp, 13 predicted proteins | sample AraplaMF_Col_mLB_FD_76858 | JGI IMG/M metagenome (GOLD analysis project Ga0102589, IMG submission 76858) | Arabidopsis root microbial communities from the University of North Carolina, USA - plate scrape MF_Col_mLB | ecosystem: Host-associated > Plants > Roots > Endosphere | place: USA... | reverse complement strand
CTGCAAGATGGCCGAGATCCACAACGTCATCGAAGCCCAGCCCCAGGGCTACCAGACCGAAATCGGCGAGCGCGGCGCCGGCCTCTCGGGTGGGCAAAAGCAGCGCATCGCCATTGCCCGCGCGCTGCTCAAGCGCCCCAGCATCCTGGTGTTTGACGAAGCCACCAGCGCGCTCGACGGCCCCACGGCCGAACACTTTGCGCAAACCATCAACGCCCTCAAAGGCAAGGTCACCATGCTTTTCATCACCCATGGCCTGCCCAAGGGTTTGAAGATAGACGCGGTCTTCCGCCTTACGGCCACAGGCGCGCAGCTGATGACGCCCGCACAAGGTCCGGCTGGTCCCGGCAACAAGGTCACCCCCATGGGCCACCCCAGCCATGGCGGCGGCGTCGCGCTGCGCACCGTGCCCAAGGCGGAAGGAGAGGAATGAGCGCCGTGCCACCCACCATCATGCAGGAACAGCAAGAACAACAGGCCCGCCCATCGCAGGCGGAGGCGCCGGCTGCGGCCGCATCAGGTACGCAGTCCTCCGCCAAGGTCGTTCCGCTACGCCCGCCCAGCCAGTGGCATGATCCACTCAGGCTGATCCAGAACGAAGCCCCCAGCGAGTTCGGCCGCATCGTGCTGTGGGCCGTGTCGGCCCTGGTCTTTATCCTGCTCATCTGGGCCGCCATCGGCAAGCTGGACATCATCGCCACCGCCGAAGGCAAGCTCGTGCCGCAGACCCTCGTCAAGATCGTGCAGCCCGCCGAGCCAGGCGTCGTCAAGGAACTGCTGGTCAACGAGGGCGACACCGTCAAACGCGGCCAGGTGCTGGCGCGGCTGGACACCACGCTGGCCAGCGCCGACAAAGCCGGCATCAGCAGCGACCTGGCCACCCAGCAATTGCAGATGCGCAGGCTCGAAGCCGAGCTCGCCGACCAGCCCATGCTGCCCAAGGCCGGTGACGACCCGCAAGCTTATGCCCACGTGCAAAGCCAGTACATCGCGCACCGAAAGGCCTTCCTCGACAGCCTGGACCAGGAAAAGTCCATGCTCACCAAAGCCGAGCACGAACAAAAAGGCGCGGCCGAAATGCTGGCCAAGCTGCAGCAGACCTTGCCGACCTACCAGCGCACCGCGGCCGCCTACGAAAAGCTCGAAAAAGAAGGCTTTATGGGCAGCCTGGCCGCCGCCGACAAGCAGCGCGAAGCCATCGAAAAAGGCAAAGACCTGGCCGCCCAGCAGGCCGCCGTGCAAGCCTTCAGCGCCACCATCGCCGCCCAGACCAAAAAAATCAGCCAGCTGCAAAGCGCCTACAAAAGCGAGCTGCAAAAAGAACTGGCCGACGTGCGCGCTAAAACCGCGCAACTTCAGCCCACACTCGACAAAAGCATTTACAAGGAAGGCCTGATGGAACTGCGCGCCCCGCAAGACGGCGTGATCAAGGACCTGGCCACCACCACCGTCGGCGCGGTGGTGCAGCCGGGCACCGTGGTGCTCACGCTGGTGCCTCAGGGCGAGCAGTTGTTTGCCGACGTCTCCATCAAGAACGACGATGTGGGCTTTGTGCAGGTAGGGCAGTCGGCCCAGGTCAAGCTCGCGGCCTACCCATTTCAAAAATACGGCATGTTGATGGGCAAGGTGATCCACATCAGCGCCGATGCCACGCAGAACAGCCAGGGTAGTGGTGCTTCATCAAGCACTGCAGGCAACAACGCCGCCGATGCCGCGGCGGCGGCCGTTGCTGCAATGGCGACCTACAAGGTGCGCGTCAGGCTGGACGAGCAGGTACTCAAAGACCCGCAGGGCAACGCCTTGGTCATCACGCCGGGTATGCAGGTGGTGGCCGAGATCAACCAAGGAAAGCGGACGGTGCTTGAGTATTTGTTATCGCCTGTGCAGAAGGCCGTGCAGGAGTCGGGCAGGGAAAGATAAGAACGGAAACAACTCATTGATTAACGTCAGTCAACTCGCAGACACAGAAAGTGCGCTTCTAGGTGCACTAGGCCCAGGCGTATCCAACAACGAGACTGCACTGAAGACGTTCAAGAGCAAACAAGCGGCTAGTAGTCAGCTCAGTAGGGTGTTCAACAAGATCAACGCAAACAATCGATTCAGCCGGCGTGCGAGGCTTGGCTCACGATTTTCCCAAGAAAAATATCGAAATAGGTACTTAGTCGCATTGGCAAGAAGAAATTTTTTTTGGGATGAGAAACATGATTCATTGGTTTAAAGACGGGATTGCCTCGAATTGGAGGCAGAAAATTTGTGGCGTTTGCATTCCCTTGCCGTTCCTACTGTCTCTTTGCGCTCTATTGAGCATCGCCGCTTGCGCAACTGCACCTCCGGAGAGCAACGTTGATTACTTCAAACGTCGCTCCGGTATCGATTTGACGGCCTTTGGGACGGAGGCGGGAGGCTTGTTTCCACCGGCGGACAGGTTCAACGAGCAAGCCGAGCTATCACGCGGACAGATACGCTTTGCTTTGCTCTCAGCATACCCACCCGGAACTCGGAAGGAGTCTATTTTCCCGGAGAACGAAACCCAAGCAATGCGGATGTATGAAGCACGCTATGCCCAGATAGGTGATGGAAAGTACACCTATCGTGTTCGGGAAGGCGTCACACGCGAGTTTCAGATGATTGTGAATAGCCCGGAAGAAAAATATCAACGGTTGGTGTCTAGCGTGATATTTCTGACAGCGTGGAGATATCAGATCAATTTTGAGTTCAGCGCCGAAAACACTCTTTTAGACATAAAAGTTAATCCCTCATCAGGAAAATAGGAGATAAAAATGTCAGTACAAGTACAACTGGTATTTTCAAGTATTGAAGCGAGACCGGAAGCTGTCCATACAGACGTGGTGTTCCTTTATTCCGATGGACGGCGTGTTGTTTTTGCGGCGGGGCCCAACGGAAACTATCTGGCCGTTGGTCTCAATGAATTCGCGCCCGGCCAGGTCTTCGTCAACCAGGACACTTCCAAGCATGTCGTTACTTCGATATTAGGAACCGTCACTGATGCCACTGCCGCTGGAATGATTGGCTCCTTAATTCCGCTGGCAAATGACATCACCAATGCAAACTACGCGTACGTTCCCTACTCAATAAATCCGTTGGGTTTGCTACCCGGCGTCAATATTGTGCAAAACTCAAATAACGCCGCGTGGATCGCATGCAGTTATTTGGGGTTCGAGTGCCCGGCGCCTATCGATCCACGCTATGGAAATCCCGTCCTGGCCCCGGGATTTGGACAACCCCTACCAAATCTTGACCGCGCGTACTTGAGAAACTTCAGCCCGACCTACAACTCCGACGGGTCGTATACGCAGAATTTTGGCGGGGTGCAATATACCTATAACTTGCCAAATGGCTGGTCAAGGCAACAGCAAGCATCGGGTGAGCGCTATGAGTGGCGGTATGCCAATCAAGGAACACAGCAGTTCGAGGCTGTCAGGCTCGATGCGGGCGGGGGAAAGGTGTATGAAATCAGCCAGCGCACTTTTCCAAGCGGGTATACGGAGTCTGTTGAGATCAGCTTTGCAAACGGCATCCAGACTTCGACGTCAGACATATCCTTTTCGGGTACTCCTTCACTTTATGGAAGCGGCCGTGGCGCGGATTATGTGCAAGTGGTCACGACAAGCAGTGCCGTTATCGAGTTCAAGCTCAATGCGGACGGCGACGTTGTACCCAGCAGGGTGTTCAAGATCAATGGCCACGATGTTCCGCTTGACCGGCAAGAGGATGTTGCGGCGTCGCTGATGACATCCAGCGAATATGTAACTCCGGACCGGCTGGCGACTCCATCGACCGAACTCATTCAGATTCTCAATGCTTACGATCCGATTGCACCGCAAAATCAAACCTCCGGCGCGATAGACAACGACGTCACTGTGTTGACCCACACCACAGACGTGGTGAGCGATGAGCAAACCAGGGATATCACGAGTGCTCTCAATACCCAAGGACAAGTAGCCGGTAGTGGGGACTGGAGCATCGTGCTGGCTGAGAACACAGCCAACGTAGACAGCAGTTACTACGGTGGAACCGTATCAGACACAAGCTCGGATGGCTATCGGCCAGGCAACAACAATATCAGTGGTACCGGGAGTCAAACAGTCAACATCGGCGATGCTGCTGCAGATCTGGTTGCCACTCTCGCTGATTACATGACTAGTGGAGGGCACAGCGGCACAAATGTAATACCCGAAATCGCATACGCTGGTGCGGACCTCACGAACCTGGGATATAACACCCCGCTCATTCCTGCCGATCCTCTGGTGCTGGACTTGAACGGCGACGGCATCCAGCTCAAGAGCTACGCCGACAGCAATACCTATTTCGATATCGACAATGACGGCGGCGGTGCGGGAGGCCACACCACCAAAGAGCATACAGGTTGGATAGCCGCCAACACGACCAACGGACCTGGCGCCAATAGCGACGGCATCGTTGTGCATGACTTGAACGGTGATGGCCAGATCAACGGTATCAAGGAAACGCTTTCCGAGTATTACAACGGCAACGCGGGTATAGGCGCTGAAGCCGGCGTCAAAACTTTTTCCGACGGCTTCGCGGCGCTTAAAAGCCTTGACAGCAACAGCGACAATGTTTTCAACAACCAGGACGCTGCCTGGAGCAGCCTGCGCGTGTGGGTCGATGACGATGCCAATGGCGTGTCTTTTAAAGACACCAACGCCAACGGCATCAAGGATGCAGGTGAAGCTTCCGAATTGAAGACTTTTGCGGAGTTGGGCATTACCAGCATCAATCTGGCTACCACGTCGCAAAGCGGCTTGGTCAACAATGGCAATGAGGTTCTCTCTTCGAGCGCTTTTGTCCAGAACGGACAAACCAATGCCGCGCAGGCTGTGCGCTTTATCGCCAATCCCAACGGGGCAAGCTTTTCGCAAACCGCGACCAATGGCGTTGCGGGCGCCACCATCACCACCCAGGGAAATGCGGGCGATGCGGATGTCAGAACTTATGTGAGCGCCAATACCAACAGTGCTGTCGGCGAAATTCTGGGCACGGCAAGCCTGAACGTGGCAAACATCTACGCCGGGGTCGGCGACGACGTATTGACAGGCGATACGGGCGCCAATTGGTTGTCCGGCGGGGTGGGCAGTGATACGTTCAATGCGGGGGCGGGTGACGACGTGCTGCTTATTGATAGCTCGGACCACCAAAACAACATTCATGCAGGCAGCGGCAACGACGTCGTTCAGGTTGTCGGGGCGGAAGGCGTCACCTTCAACATGGCGCAGGCAGAGGCCGAAGTCTTCGTCGGCGGGGAGGGGAACGACATCATCATCGGCGGTGGCCGCAGCACGGTGTTCGTGCGCGGCGGCGCTGGGGACGACGTCATCATCGGAGGCGCGGCCAACGACGTGCTGAGCGGGGAAGACGGCGCCGACGTGATTGACGGCGGCGCGGGCAACGACCTGATACGCGGTCACCGGGGGCAGGACCAACTGCTGGGAGGGCAGGGCGACGACGTGCTCGACGGCGGCCTGGAAGACGACACATTGAGCGGCGGGGCGGGCAACGACGTGCTGATAGGCGGGCGGGGCGATGACAAGCTCAACGGCGGTGATGGCATCGACGTGGCCCAGTACTCGGGCAGCTATGCCGATTACCGCATCACCAGGATCAAGGACGCCGCATCGGGCGGCACCGTCTTCCGCGTGGTCGATACCCGAACCGGCCAGGATGGAGCGGACACGCTGACGAATATCGAGAAGCTCTCTTTTGCAGATGTAAGCCGGGTAGACCTTACCTTGGCGGCCCCTTTGCCGGCCAAAGACATTCTCAGTGTCAACAGCAGCGGGCAGGCCTTGAGCCGGACGGCGGCGCACTTGCTGTCGAAGCTGCAGTTGCTGGCTAACGACCGTGACTGGGACAGCGCCACCTCACAACTCACCATCACCGAGGTACTGGAGGCAAAAGGCGGAACCGTGACGCTGACCGCGCAGGGCGACGTGCTGTTCACACCCGATGCTAGCTACACGGGCGTGATGAGCTTCAAGTACAAAGTGCAGGATGCGCAGGGAAATTACACACAGGTGACTTCACCCACCGGCCAGACGGAAGCGATGAAGGCGGCCGTGTACTTACAGACTAGCGACTTGCCTACCGACCCGTTGGCTGTCGAGCAGTGGTACCTAACGGACACCAATGTTATCGCGGCCTGGGGCACGGCGGCAGAGCAAGCTGCGGGCAAGGGTTACAGCGGCAAAGGCATCAAGATAGGGCAGTTCGAACCCGGCGGGCCTTTCAGCACCGGCCCGGAAGTGTTTGACTACCGGCATCCCGACCTGGCGCCGAACGCGGACAAAGCCTGGCTCAATACCCTGGACGCCAACGGCAACAACAACACGCCACAGGTTTTCAGCAATCACGCCACCATGGTCGCGGGCGTGATGGTCGCCGCCAGGAATGGCGAGGGCGGCGTGGGCGTTGCGTACAACGCCAGCCTGGCTGGTCACTACATCCAGGGCGAAGGGTTGGAGGTGAGCCAGCTCAACCAGGAGATCACCAACGCGCTGGCGAAGTTCAAGAATTACGACGTGGTCAACAATAGTTGGGGACCCACGGCCAACTTCCAGCTGAACGTGACGCCTGTCGGCCTGCTGCAAACCGGCATGCTGGACGCGATACAGAACGGGCGCAGTGGCCTGGGAACGGCCATCGTCATGGCGGGCGGCAATGACCGGGAGCATGGTGCCAATACCAACTACAACGCGCTCACGGCGAATCGCGCGGTTATCACGGTCGGCTCCATTAACGCGCCGGGCGACCTGGGAACGCTGCAGATGGGCAGCAAACCTTTCAGCAATCCGGGCTCCTCGATATTGGTGAGTGCGCCGGGCAGCAACATCGACTCGACCAGCCGCGAGCTGATTGCCGACAACGGCTCGACCTTCGGCAGTGACTACAACACCAGCCAAGGCACCAGTTTTGCCGCTCCCATCATCAGCGGCATCATCGCCCTGATGCTGGAGGCCAACCCTGGCCTGGGCTACCGGGACATCCAGACCATCCTTGCCATGAGCGCCACCCAGTTCACCGACCCGAACGGAACGGACTGGACCTACAACACGGCCAAAAACTGGAACGGCGGCGGCATGCATGCAAGCCACGACTACGGCTTCGGCAAAGTCGACGCCAGGGCGGCGGTGCGCCTGGCCGAGACCTGGTATGACATCAGCACGTTCGCCAACGAGCAGAACAAGACTGCCAGCAGCGGAACGCTCAATGCAGCCATCCCCGATGGCGCCGGCGTGCTGACACGCACGCTGACCATGGCCGCGGGCCTGGAGGTGGAAACCGCGCAGGTCACGCTGGAGCTGAGCCACCAGCGTTGGGGCGACCTGATCATCAAGCTCATCTCGCCCATGGGTACCGAGAGCATTCTGGTGAACCGGCCCGGCAAGGTGCCGGGCAGCGCTGGAACCGACTTGGGCGAGGCCACTTCGGGCACCTTGAGTTTTAGCTTCAACACCACTCACGTGCGCGGCGAGGCCAGCGGCGGAACCTGGACGCTGCAAGTAATAGACGCGGCCACGGGCAATACCGGCACGCTGACCAACTGGAAGCTGGACCTGTATGGCGCTACGGCGGACAGCAACGACGTGTATGTCTATACCAACGAGTTCGCCACCACGGCGGGACGCACGACGCTGACGGATACCAATGGCGGCAACTCCGATATCGTCAACGCCAGCGCGGTCACCGGCAACAGCACCATCAACCTGAACAACGGCAGCACCAGCACCATTGCAGGGAAAAATCTGACCCTCAACGGCGACATCGAAAGTGCCTATGGCGGCGACGGCAACGACACGCTGACGGGCAATGCCGGGACCAACGTGCTGTTAGGTGGGCGTGGCAACGACACGATCAACGGCGGCGACGGCGCAGACCGGGTAGAGGGAGGGCGCGGCAACGACACCCTGACGGGCGGCGCGGCACGTGACTGGTTTGTGTTCCAGAAAGACGCGGGCAGCGTTGACACCATCACGGATTTTGCACCGTCGGAGGTTGGCGAAAAAATCGCCTTGATCGGCTTTGAGAACGTGACCGATTTCAGCCAGCTAGTGTTGACCCAGGAGGGCGCCAACACCCGCCTGAGTCTTGGGGATGGCCAAAGTGTGCTGCTGCTGAACTTGGAACCCAGTCAGGTGAGCGAGCAGAACTTTGTGTTTGCCAGTGACACCGCTTCGCTGGAAATTTATCTGAAATACGCTGTCAAGGCACTCGCCTGGGGGACGCCGGGTGCGGAAAACCAGCTGCTGCCCAATGGCTGGGGCGACTTGGCCATGTATGCCCTGGGCGGCAACGACGTGCTGGGTTCGCAGACTACCAACGACTTGATTGACGGAGGGGACGGCGACGATACCCTGTGGGGCGACTATCCCGGTGCATCTCCCACACCGGGCTCGGATTGGCTGGAAGGAGGTGCGGGCAGCGATGTGCTGTTCGGCGGGGCTGGCGCCGACAGGCTGGTGGGCGGCAGCGGCAATGATGAGCTGTATGGTCAAGACGACAACGACTTGCTGATCGGCAACACCGGGGCCGATTTCATGGACGGTGGCGCCGGCAACGACGTGTTGGTCTTGGACGGTGACGTTGGCACGGTGAGCGGTGCTTCGTTCGGGTTCTACGGCACGCGCGTCGGCGGTACAGGGGCCGATGTCTTTAAAGTGCTTTCAAGCGGTGGTGGTTCGAACGGGTTTATTGCCAGCGGCACAGAATTCTCTGGCGCTAACATGATTGCCGACTTTGATGTCAATCAGGTGGGTGAAAAGATCGACCTCACCGCATTTGCGTGGATCACGTCGATGAGCGACTTGGTGATCAGCAACTGGTTGATCAACGGCAACCAACTGGCGCGTATTTCCGCCTCCAACGGTACGGCTGCGGTCAACCTCAATTTGCGCGGCGTCAACTCTTCGCAACTTAACGCCAGCCATTTTGTGTTTGCGCCCGCCGCGCCCGGTGCCGTCAATGGCACCGCTGGCGATGACACGCTGACAGGCGACGCCGGTGCCAATACCATCAACGGCCTTGCCGGCGCCGACAGCATGACGGGCCGCACCGGTGACGACACTTACGTCGTCGACAACACCGGCGACACCATCAATGAGCTGCCCGGCGGCGGCTACGACAGCGTGCAATCCAGCGTGAGCTATACCCTGAGTAACAACGTGGAAGCCCTGACGCTGTCGGGTACCACAAACCTCAGCGCAACGGGCAATGCGCAGCGCAACCGCCTGGTCGGCAATGCCGGCAACAACCGCCTGGATGGCGGCGCCGAGGCCGACAGCCTGATAGGCGGCCTGGGCAACGATGTCTATGTGGTCGACGACCAGCTGGATACGGCCTATGAAAATGCGGGGGAGGGCACCGACACTGTGGAGTCCGGCGTGTCCTGGACTTTGGGCAACAACTTTGAAAACCTAACGCTGACCGGTACAGGCAACATCAACGCGACGGGAAACGACCTGGCCAATGTGCTGGCAGGCAATGCGGGTAACAACGTGCTCGACGGTGCCCAGGGCGCGGACGACATGGCGGGCGGCGCCGGCAACGATACCTACTATGTGGACAACGCCGGCGACGCAATCACCGAGGGCCTGGGCGATGGCATCGACACGGTCTACACCAGCGTCAACCTGGCGTTGGGCAACAATGTGGAGAACGCCGTGCTGTTCGGTGCGGCCACCACGCTGACGGGCAACGGACTGGACAATTCCCTGATAGGCAATAGTCTGGCCAACACGCTGTCGGGTGGCGGCGGCGATGACGTGCTGGATGGCGGCGCAGGCGCGGATGCCATGGCTGGCGGCACTGGCGACGATGCGTATTTTGTGGACAACGCGGGCGACACCGTTGCGGAGAATCTGGCGGAAGGTATCGATACGGTTATCGCCAGCCTGAATTACACCTTGGGCGCCAACACGGAGAACCTGGTGCTGACCGGAAGCTCCAACCTTAGCGGCACGGGCAACGCTTTGGATAACCAGATCAGCGGCAACAGCGGCAATAACGTGCTCAATGGTGGAGCCGGCAATGACGTGCTGGACGGCGGGACTGGGGCCGACGCCATGGCGGGAGGCACTGGTGATGACACATACTACATAGACGTGGCCGGGGATACGGTTACCGAAAACGCTGGTGAGGGCACAGATACAGTGGTCAGCGCTCTTAGCTACAGCCTTGGCGCCAACTTTGAAAATCTCACGCTCTCGGGCTTTGGCAATACCAACGCAACGGGAAACAGCCTGGCGAATGCATTGCGGGGCAACAGCGGCAGCAACATCCTCGACGGTGGTGCGGGTGCGGATAGCTTGCGCGGGAACGCCGGGTCCGACGTGCTGCGTGGTGGAATTGGCAATGACAACTACCTGTTCGCAATGGGCGATGGCCAGGACACCATTGAAGAAAACGACGGCACGGCGGGCAATGCCGACACCCTGTCGTTTGGCCCCGGCATTACCTCGGCGGCTGTAACGGTCTCCCGCTCTGGCCAGGATCTTGTCCTGGGCTACGGCGCCGGCGACAGTGTCACGGTCAAAAGCTGGTTTGCCGGTAACGCGCAGAAGATCGAGCAGGTTAGCTTTGCCGACGGAAACAGCTGGAACGTGTCGCAACTTACTGCGCTGGCCAATCTGGCGCCCACCGTTTCCAGCGCTATTGCAGGGCAGGCTGTAAACGAAGATGCCTCCTGGAGCTTTACGGTCCCGGCAAACACGTTCGCTGACGCCGATGCGGTGATCGGCGACACCCTAGGCTACAGCGCGAGCCTTGCGAACGGGTCCGCGTTGCCTTCCTGGCTGAGTTTTGATGCACAAACACGGACTTTCGCCGGCACGCCGTCGAATGCAAATGTGGGCAGCCTGAATCTTCGCGTCACGGCTACCGATACCAGCGGTGCTGCCGTATCCAGTGTGTTCACGGTAGCGATTGCCAACACCAATGATGCTCCCGCTGTTGTCAATGCCTTGGGCAATCAGTCGACAGCGGAGGATGCGGTCTGGAGTTATGTGATCCCCGCCGGCACATTTGCCGACGTGGACGCCGGAGACATGCTGAGTTACAGCGCCACTCTGGGGAATGGTGATCCGCTGCCTTCCTGGCTCAGCTTTGACACCGGAACTCGCACGTTTAGTGGGACGCCATTAAATGGGAATGTTGGGGTTCTCGGTTTGCGCGTCACCGCCACGGATGCTGCGGGGGCCCATGTTTCCAGTGACTTCAATGTCACGGTCACGAATACGAACGACGCGCCAACAATGCTGACTGGCATAGGAAGTCAAGGCGCCACTGAAGACACCGCGTGGTCGTTTATGGTGCCGCTCAACACGTTCGTCGATGTCGACGCAGGCGACAGCATGAGTTTTTCCGCTTCATTGGCAAGCGGCGCTGCATTGCCTGACTGGCTGACGTTCGATGCGGCAACGCGTACGTTCAGCGGGACACCGCTGAATGGCGATGTCGGAGTCCTTTCCCTCAAAGTAACGGCCACAGACTCTGTCGGTGCCACAGTATCGGGGTCGTTCAATGTCACGATCGCCAATACCAATGATGCTCCGGTAATTGTGAGCACGCCGGGCAATCAAAGCGCTGATGAGGACAGCACCTGGAGCTTCACGATTCCTGCAAATGCATTCACCGATGTGGATGTGGGCGACAGTCTCGTATTTACAGGAACGCGAGCCGACGGGGGATCGTTGCCGAGTTGGTTGTCGTTTAACGCGAGCACGCGGACTTTTAGCGGGACACCGCTAAACGCAGATGTCGGGTTGGTTGCCCTGCGTGTGACGGCAACGGATACGGCCGGATCAACTGTGAGCAGCACCTTCAATGTGACTGTTGCCAACACAAATGATGCGCCAGTGGTGTCTGCCCCCCTTTCAGATCAAACTGCGTCTCATGCTACCCCGTGGAGCTATGCTGTGCCGATCGGCACTTTTCAAGACGCAGATATTGCGGATACTTTGACGCTCAGTGCTACGCTCGGCGATGGATCCGCATTACCTGTATGGCTCAGTTTTAATCCCGTGACCGGAATTCTTTCTGGAACGCCCCCAATAGCGTACAGCGCGAATCTGGTCTTGCGTGTCACCGCCACCGACACGTTCGGTGCAGCTGCCTCTACTTCCTTCAATCTCTCTGTTGCTGCTGGCGGTAACCATGAGCCCGTTGTTTCGCTTGTCCCGATGGATCAGGAGGCCGTTGAAACTCAAGCTTTCACTTACACCCTGCCAGCAGGAACCTTCACAGATGCAGACCCCGGCGACACGTTGAGTCTCAGCGCCAAGCAGTCAAATGGTGATCCGTTGCCGGTCTGGTTGAGCTTTGATGCGAGCACCCGGACTTTCTCAGGAAGTCCACCCGATACCGCTGCCGGTCTTTTGGCCCTTCAAGTCGTTGCGGAGGACGCCGCTGGGGCAACGGCTACTGTTAGTTTCAGCCTGGATATTGCGAACGTCATCAATGGGACAGCCAACCCGGAAACCTTAACCGGTACAAACGGAAGAGACTACCTATATGGGTTTGGAGGAAACGACACGCTCATCGGTGGTGCTGGAGCGGACACCATGGCCGGAGGGCTCGGCAATGACATCTATGTGATTGACCTTCTCGACAGCGTTGTGGAAAACGCCAATGAGGGCACAGACACCGTGCAGGTCGCCGCGACGTATGCATTGGGCGCGAACTTCGAGAACCTGACCTTGACTGGGAGCGCTGATATCAACGGCACGGGAAATGGGATGAACAACGTGCTGATAGGTAATATAGGGGCGAATGTGCTCAATGGGGGCGCCGGCGCGGACACCATGATGGGCGGCTCCGGAAACGATATTTATATCGTGGATAACGCTGGCGATGTTGTCATCGAAACTTCCACGTCGCCGACGGAAATTGACACTGTGCAGTCGTCGGTCTCTTTTACTTTGGGGGCGAATGTCGAAAACCTGATTCTGAGTGGCACTAACCCAGCAAACTATGTGACGGCTTGTGGAAATGAACTGAACAACACCATCATCGGAGATGCGAATGGGAATAACCTGGATGGGGGTTTTGGCGCCGACACGTTGATTGGCGGTGATGGAGGAGATAGCTATCGAGTCGACAACATAGGGGATATCGTTATTGAAACCGCGACCGGAGGTTTCGACTATCTTTATTCGACCGTCAGTTACACCCTTCCAGACAACGTCGAGCAAATGTACTTGTATGGTGTCGGTGCACTGTACGGGACCGGAAATAGCGGGAACAACTATATCTCCGGTGACACATTCATCAACATCATGGCCGGTGGTCTGGGCAACGATTTTTACGCCGTCAGAAATGTTGGAGATGTTGTTATAGAAAATGAAAATGAGGGTACCGACGGTATCACTGTGTGGGTCAGTTACACCCTACCGGAGAATGTTGAGATTCTTTATCTGATCCATGAGAACTCCTACAATGGCATCGGCCCCGACCAAGTCATTGATGGAACGGGAAATTCGATCGCCAATACTCTTTATGGCAATGCTTCCGATAACTACCTGCGGGGCATGGCTGGAAATGACCAGTTGTGGGGCGACCTGGGAAATGACACGCTGGATGGAGGGAGCGGTAACGACACAATGTTTGGCGGAGGCGGAAACGACCGCTATGTTGTCGATAGCGTCGCCGATGTCGCTACCGAGTATGCCAACGAAGGCACAGACAGGGTCGACAGCCTAGTGACATACACTTTGGGCGCAAATATGGAAGCCTTGACCTTGAGTGGGAGCGCGGCAAATGGAACTGGTAACGCGCTGGCAAATCTTGTCCAAGGCAACGCCTTCAGCAATACGTTGAACGGCGCGGATGGATTCGACGCATTGGAGGGGGTTGATGGGGACGATATTCTTTCCGACACTTCCGGTGCCAACTACTACAGTGGGGGCGCTGGTGCAGACACCTTGTTTGGCGGGATCGCGGCTGACTTTCTAATGGGCGGCAGTGGCAACGACACGATTAGCACCGGGAATGGCCAGGATGTCATTGCCTTCAATATCGGGGATGGGCAAGATTTGGTGAATCCCAGCGTTGGAATCGATGACACGGTCTCCCTTGGCGGCGCGGGACTCAGCTACGCCGATCTCACCCTGCAGAAAAATGGAAACGACCTGATTTTGAATGTCAGCGCAAACGACAAGCTGACATTCAGCAATTGGTATAGCGGCTCAGCCAACAAAAATGTACTGAATCTCCAGCTCATCGCTGAGGCGATGGCCGCTTTTGATGCGGGGTCAAACGATTCTTTACTCAACAAGAAGATTCAGCGTTTCGATTTTCAAGGGCTTGTCGGCGCATTCGATACGGCGCTGGCCGCAAGCCCGGGGCTGACAAGCTGGGCGTTAACGAACGGCCTCACGCAGTTTCACCTGGCTGGCAGCGATAGCGAAGCCTTGGGTGGGGATCTGGCTTACTACTATGGCCGCGACAGTTCACTTGCCGGAGTAGGATTTAACAAAGCCCAGGACGTGGTGACGAGTGCGCAGTTTGGTACACAAGCGCAAACGTTGCACGCGTTGGGCAGTCTTCAGGATGGCGTTCTGAGATTGGGATGACGCTGTCAAGTAGATAGAGGCTCTGTTTTGACAGCGATATGCCGTATGCTGCTTCTTTACATTAGATGCTGACAGAACAAGAAACCCGTATTCGCAGTGAAATGCATCGGCACCCAGGCAATCGGGCGCTGGCACTTGCGTTTTCCGAGATCCTGCTTAGGCGGGGGGAGTTTCTGGCCGGCTGGAAACTACGGGATCGTTGCCTGGAGAAAAAGTATCTGCCGGCCTCGGATGCCCGTGGACCTTGGCTTTGGAATGGTGAATCTCTGCTTGCCCAGACGATTCTAGTGTTCCCTGACGAAGGTTATGGGGACATGATCCAGTACTTTCCGTTGCTTCTTGCGCTCGCACAACGCGCCGAGAAGGTGATTTTTCTATGTCCAAGGGCGCTGTTTCGATTGTTCAGCTTTCGTGCGCCTGACAACCTGGCTATGCTGATATGGGAAGAGCAGCCCGATGAAAAAGAGAAGTTTGGCGCCGACTTTTATTGCGCCATTAGCAGTTTGCCGGGCTTGATGGAGGTTGTTCTTGATACGCTGCCTCTCGCGCGGAACTACCTTGTACCTGACCCAGACGATGTGTCAAGGTGGCGTAAGCGCATTGATGTGTCAAGTAGCCCACGGATTGGGGTCGTTTGGGCAGGTAATCCAAAACATATAAATGACAAGTTTCGAAGCATCCCTTTTGAGCAGTTCAAAACGATACTTCGCCCCGGCAACAGCTACTTCGCTTTGCAAATGGCTGGAGAGTCGGGAGCCCAAAGTCCTGAAGGCGTGGTTGTCCACGATGTCTTTTCAGATATCCGTGACTATGCGGATACGGCCGCGTTGATATCTCTGTTGGATGCTGTGGTGACTGTAGATACATCGGTGGCGCACCTCGCTTGCGCCATGCAGATGCCCACACACATCCTGCTTGCAGCGGAGGCCGATTGGCGGTGGTTGTCCGAACGTGTTGACTCTCCGTGGTACCCAACTGCTCGACTTTATCGCCAGCCCGTTGCTGGTAATTGGGACCAAGTTTTAGATCAAGTTGCTTTGACTTTATGGAGTAGTTGATCTGACTCTTGCCTCTAGTTGATGAACTACCTCTTGGTAGTCCAAGTTTTTGTCCGCACCCCCAATCTTCATCAATGCGTCCTATGTTGCGGAAGCGGGATAGCCGTTTCGACGTTCGGTCGCGTTTGTGAAGACTTTCGAGGCCACGACGACTGCAATCAGAGCCCTGTGAAAATCCCTGCCATCAGGTAAATCTTGCTCGGTGCTCTGAGCAATTGAGATGCTCACTTCTTTGACGAGGATATTTTTACTTCCCCGACTGGCGCGAATCTGAGAGGTCTTGGCAAGAGGCCAGCTTTGCGCCATCTGGTTAAGCCAATGATCAACTGGATCGCCGTGGATTTTTATGAGAAGCTGCGTGGGCGAAGCCCCAAGACTCTTGAGCACCATCATGGCATCGTCGAACTCTAGCTGACTGGTACAGATGATCCGTGGATTGATGGCATCGACGCGCGCTTCCCAGCGTTTCAAGAAATCTACAAGCGATGCTTTATGTGTAGCATCGCTTTCTGACCAAGCCTGTGCTCTGGCTACGAATCGGTCGCGCTCCAATCGCCCTCGGACAGTCCCCTTCGAATGCGAGGAGGTGGGGAGAAGCAATTCGGACGACCGTGGCTCGAAGTCGTCCAGCCCCGTGAGCGCCACAAGATCCCTGTACGCCGCGATCAGCCGGACGGCGGTATCCGGTGGAACGTTGAGTTGTCGGATCGCAAACTCCGAGGCACTCTCTAGCGAACAATCACTCTGAAAGCGCTCAAGCAGTATGCGGGAGATTGCCACCCAGGGAACGGCCCATGACGGTGACGCATTCTCCTGTGGTGACTCCTCAGAATGGGGCGAATTTTCATCTGCCTTGGGCATTGCCTGCCGAACGAGATACCGCCCAACATCCTGCCATTGCGGCTTCCTCGACTCATCTGTTGGCAGCCGCGAACGGAGTTTTACGATACGGGTGCGCTCCCAACCGAGCATGGCCCCCAGCCGCGCATCAGGCAAATGGCCTTGTGGTTGCCAATGATTGCAAAATGCCTCAATGACAAAACTGGATCCGTGGAAGTAGGTATTCAGCAGCGTTGTCATGTCGGCGTGCCCCAGGACCACTGCCGCCCGCTCCAGAAGGAAGGGCCAGTCAGATGGCGCCAACAGGATGTCTCGAATCCGCTTTTCATAGGAGCTCCCCAGCATCCGAACGGTCACCGCATGAAGTGCGGGTACATGAACGGCGAATAGGCCCAGGACCAGGGCGGTGGCGAAGCTGTGCCGCAGATGATATGGAACGATGCCCGGATCTCCCGTCACAGTGCGTAGAGCTTCTGCGGCTTTCGAGATGTACTTATATGGCCGGCTGATCAATGCCAGCCCCGTGCTGTCCTCAAAAAGAAACTGTCCGGGATGGGGTGATGATCGCGCATTTGTGACGGCCTCGCGTACCAGCTTCTGAATCGGTTCTGGGTTGAGTGAGCTGGGTTGAAAACGTCGACTACTGGAGGTTTTGAGATCTGCAATCTGTCCGCGGTGCACATGCAAGGCATCAGGCTGAATTTCGTCAAATAGTGCCGCGCGGGCATTGAGACCTTCCTTTGTGCGAAGTCCGTAACCATGCATCAGCCCGGCCAGGATTGCGGCGCGATACGCCATTTCATCGCCCTCGGCCAGAAGCAATGCGAATGCCCTGCTGATGTGTCGCGGAAACACAAGAGTCGATCGGATGCGGATAGGCTCCCACGGATTTGACCATTGAGCTCCGCAGAATGGTGCCTGAACTTCGTCGCGCAAGTGCGCGGTGAAATACCTCAGAACAGGAATAGCCGCTTTGTCGTTCAATCGCGCCGATACCGCGTTTAATAGGTCGGTCAACTCCTCTGCACTGATGGATTCAAACTCGATGTCCCATGCTAGGACAATCATCTCCTGGGCGATCAGTGAGAAATACTTTTCAAGCGTTGAAAATGCCAGTGTCTTGACACGCTTGCCGCCCTTGTCCAGGAGATATCCGATGAAAGAACGGAGTAGGTCCACGATTTGAGTTTCTGATCGCCACCGGGACAGGGAAAGAGCAGACTCCGAGGTGAGGGCGGCGCGGAGAGCCGCACGCTGCTTCCTTTTGGTCCGCTCGCCCTTCTCCAGAATCCCCCTCGACTCTCTGAACAGGCGCTGCAGGTCTTTATGCGCTTGAGGCTTTGCAATAGGAGAAGAGGTGCGTTTGGAAGAAGCGGACGGTTTGGCCACTTCAATTCCGAGAGCACCGCCAAGCAGATGTGCATGTGAGCGTGCGTCGGCGGCTGGCCCCCGGTGGTCGCCGACGGCCACGGAATACATCGATCCAGGAAGCCGGCTCAACCAATAGGGTTTGAATACTGTGCAGAGCTTCTGCACACTCCATTCTGCATGCTGCTGAGTACCGAGCAGCTTGCGCAAGATCAGGCTAACGCGCTGGCTTACTGCTTTCCAAAGTTCCGGGCCGCTTTCTCGAGGTGGAAGTCGGAGCGCTCCTAGTGCCAGGCTCGTTGACGTCATTCCCACATTCACACTGAAATAGTAGTCGTGCGTTGCGGACTGAACCTGGCAGCGCAGGCTGGCGCCTTGATCGCGGTACTCAGTTCCACCTTCCAGGTCCTCGAGAAGACTTTCGAGGTGCCGAGGAACAAGAACGGCGTCGAAAACGACCAGCGAAATCGTGAGGTGAGCAAGCCGTTCGATAGGGTCAAAGAGCGACGCTCCGATGGGAGTGGCGACGCTCTTGGCCCACAATGCCCGAAATACGCATGAATTTCTAAACAACCGCGAAAAATCAATACCCATAGGGCCTGGCGTGCTTGAGCCCAGATAGGCGGCTCTTGCGGTCACCTTGGCTGCAAATTGCTTGCGCAGTTTCGCCAGCTGTTTTTTGAGTTCGCCCGAAACTTGATCCGCCGCGGCCGGGTCATAGCGCAAGGCTTCCCGTGCATTGGCCTGGATGGTGTTGAAAATTTCTTCAGTGATCTCAGTCTCATCGTGGCGCAGAACGTACTCATTCAGCTCCTGTACGATGAAGGCGCGCGCCGACTGTTGAGCCCATTTCTTATCCCGTGACCGGCCTTCGTATCCGAAATGGCTCGAAACCTGCAGCGCCGGAATCGTGCCTGGAGGTGATCGTGGTTTCGGTGGATGGGTTGCCCCTCGTATCCCCATCCCGCTTTCTATAAGGTAGCACTCCAGGTGACAAGACACCTTATCGGCCCACGCTGTGACAGACCATGAAGAGCCCGGGCCGAAGGAGTGCATTTCTGGTTGATGCCCAAGGAAGGTCTGGACGGATCTTCCGCTGAGCCCGCTTTCCCAGAGATAGCTGGCTGCTGCGGCGCGCAGCCTCTGGACCGTTCGTTTGCATGACGTGAGATTCTCGATCCTGTCATCTAGCGCGCGGGTCGAAATAGGCTTAGCAAGGACGCGCTGCCCGTTCGCAGCGATTTCGAAGAATACACCTGACGTCGGCGTCTCGGGATTCGTCACGCATTGGTCGGGCGGTGCGTTGGAGGTGCGAAGGGAGGCTGCGATGGTGCGAGCGTAGTTACGAACGTCGGGATGCACCTCGTTGCTGTAGCTGAGGGTGTTCAGATGGTCAACGTAGAAATCGAGTAGCGACAGCAGCGTCGGCGCCAAAGGGACCAGGCGGCATTCACTGCCGGTCACTAGCTTGTCGGCGATAAAGGCCAGCTTTTCGGAGATGTGCAAATCCCAGGGGAAAGGGAAGGGGGCCGAGCTGCGCCGGTGACCAGTCCCTGCGATGCAGGCATAGAGAATAAAGTGCGCCAGCCGGTTGTGCTTTTCCACCACACCATTCGCGTCGGTGTAGTCCTTCAAAGGGCTCCTGCTAATTTCGATCTTTTTCGAGTCCGCCAGGGGAGGCGTGCCCAAGGGAGTTGAGATCTTGTGAGGGCCAGGTGGAAATGTGTCACTGAGAACCTTTCGACAGGCCGCTGCATGTTCCTTGACGGCTCGGCCATCGCCTTGGGGCACGTAGTGATTCAACGCAATACGGTCGCTGCGCTCAATTTGCTCACCGGTGGTAGAGCGAAAGAAATGCACCACCGATGGGTTGGCGGTCTCGTGGTAAATAAATCTTGGAACTAAGTCTCGGGTAATGAGCCTGGCTCGGCCCACCGTGCAGTCAAGTTCCTTTGCGAGGGCCAGATAGGCGCGCGACGACCATTCTTCTTTGCATATCGGGAGCAGATCTACGAGCCTGGGTCTTCCGAACCCGACATCCAGGCTTCTTAGCCACTTGGAAATACTGCGAGGGAGGTACCAAATCGCCTGTGCCTTTCTCACTCCGTGCTCAGCCTTATGCCATGCGGGAATGAGGTGCCGCCCTCCTTGGTAGTCCCGCCTTTCGAATTTCCACTCGATCCGATCCGCCGGTGGGTCATTCGAAGGACTCTGATACACGCGCCATTGGAGATTGTTCTTGACGGCTCTGCACGAGACAATAGCCAGCGCGATCAGATTCGCCTCGTGATACAGCGGGGAGCTAGGATCTCCGCCGTTTTGTAGAAATGCCTTCAGCCTTTTGAGTTCGGTAGGGCGGGGGAAGTTCTTGTGGGATTTGAGCAGCTCCAGCTCTCGCAGCCTGGGCAGAGGGGTTTGCGTGACGAGCGGAACCAAGGTGCTCAGCCGCTTGGAGCCGAGTTCTTTCACACCGCTAAGCCGCTCCAGCGCCCGAGGCAGCTTGACGTCGCTGTAGAGCCCTCCATGACCACGCGGGCTGTTCCGTGGATCTACCTCAGCAAGCCAGTTCTTATAGCTTGAAGCTACTGCGCCCGTTTTGACGGCGATCGTGCGCCCAGTATCCCTTCCGAGGTTTTTTACGGCATCGATATCAACATCCGGTGTCGCAAAGAAGCTGTTCTTGTCCCGCCACGGAGGAATTTGGTCGCCATATAAGCGCACCGCAGAACCGTAAAGCCACCAGACGGCCAACACATCCAGCCGTAGCGGTGCCTCGTCTGCCAGGAGCTCAGCGAACTGTTGGGGTGCACAGTAGAAAAACATCCATTCCAGGTAGTTGCCTTCGGCTGTCCAGTTTGCGGATTTCCAGTTGGTACTGGAGCTTTTTTCGTAGACGCTCGGCTCCGCAATGGTTGGATCAAGAGAGCCCACGATATCGAAAGCCTGGAACATGCCCGGCAGGTGAGTGACAACTTTCTCAAGCGCCTTGAATCTCGTTTTGATGCCGGCCAACAGCTCGATGACCTCTCTAAGAGCGTGGATCTCATCGACATAGCCGACGGTACGAAGTGCTGCCGTGGCAGTTTCTAGTGGCAGGTTCGCGGTCGAGGCGATGATTTGGGCGGCCTCTGGCAATCCCATGCCGTCTTTTATTAGGTGAGGCTGGGAAAACGCCGGTGGGTGTGCGGCCGGTTCGCAATCTACTGCACTTTGAGAAAACAGATCGCCTTGCTGGGCGATGGTTGGCTTGTTCAGGTCAGGTTCCAAGGGTCACTCCGCTTCAAGATATTCGGACGGTCGGCATTCCGACGGCCGGTTGAGCGGTTAACTCTAGGGATTAAAGTGCTATTTTTTTGTTGCGAAATTGGCCTAAATTCGCCCATTTGCCCTCACCAGACATTCTTTTGAGCTCCTGGTCCGTACGAAGCGATGTCAACAGGCACTTTTCGCCGACGGGTATCTTTCCGTTTCTAAGAAAAAAATTACGGTGTCCTCTTTTGATTTGCAGTTGACCCAATGGTCGCTGCTGACCTGCCTTTTCAGCTCACGCATATGCAGGGCCTGTGACGGGGTGGTGTCGATTGGCGCCAGTCGGTGCGAGGCGAAAATTCGACGGCACACACGATTCTTTTTTAAATCAACGACTTAAGTCGTTTTAGGTCTTGGTGAATCGCAAAACGTCGACGTGGGTTAGAACGCTCATAACCCAAAGTCAGCGGCCTTGCTGGTGCTGGCGTCTCCTCCGGCGAAGGCGCAGGCCATAGAACAGCCCGACATCAAGATGGTGCTGGGCTGGACTTTCGTCGCCAGCCAGATGATGTTCACCTACGGGGTGGAGAAGGGGTTCTTCAAGGAAGAGGGCTTGAACGTCACCGTTGATCGCGGCGCCGGTGCGGGGGTTGCGATCCAGCGGGTGCTCAGCGGGGCCTACCAGTTCGGTTATGCGGACATCGGAACGCTGGCCCGCCACAACGCGGAAAACCGCAACCGCACGCTAGTTTCGGTGTACATCGTGGAGGACGATTCGCCGCTGGCCCTGTTCAGCCTCCAGGGCAAGGGCATCACCCAACCCAAGGACATTGAAGGCAAGCGCATCGGTGCCTCCCAGTTTGATGGCGCGCGGCTGATGCTGCCGGTGTTGGCCAATGTCAACAAGATCGATCTTTCCAGCCTGACCTGGAAGACCGTGGACCCGCAACTGCGCGAAACCATGCTTGCCCGCGGAGAGGTCGACGTCATTACCGGCTTCACCATCACTTCGGTCATACAGCTGGCCGCCCTCAAGCAGCAGTTCGTCGTGATGCGCTACCGTGATTTCGGCCTGGACGGGTTTGGCCAGGCGCTGGTCGTCTCGCCGGAGTTCGCCCAGAAGAATCCGAATACGGTCCGCGCTTTTGTCCGCGCATTGAACCGCTCCGTCAAGGCCATGATCGCGAACCCGAAGGAAGCGCTGGCCAGCCTGAAGGCGCGTGATCCGCTGGTGGATCTCGACAACGAAGCAAAACGGCTGGAGCTGCTGCTCAGCCAGCTCGTCCTCACGCCTCATGTGGTCAAGCATGGCTTGTCCAGTGCCGACCCGAAGCGGCTGGCCGGCGTGATCGGCACCGTGTTGCAGACCACCGAGAACAAGGCCCTGCTGCCTTTGGAAAGCGTCTATACCGACCGCTTCCTGCCCCCTGCCAGCGAGCGCATGCCGCCCGCCTGGCACCGTTGACCACCCAAGGGCAGGCCGCAATGACGCAGCAGGATGAATTCATGCGCCGGGCGATCGAGCTGGCAAGGAGCGGCAGCGCGGCCGGCCATGGCGGGCCGTTCGGCTGCGTCGTGGTCAAGGACGGTGTGATCATCGGCGAGGGCTATAACCAGGTCCTCAGCAGTGCGGACCCTACCGCCCACGGGGAAATCGTGGCCTTGCGCGATGCCGCCAGGCGGCTGCGAAGCCACGATCTTTCGGGCTGCCAGGTCTATAACATCTCAGTGCCTTGCCCCATGTGCATGGCCGCCATGTATTGGGCCCGCATCAGCAAGATCCACTATTGCTGCAAGCCTGAGGATGCCGAAGCCATAGGCTTTGACAACGCTGAAATCGACCGCCAGCTCGCCAAGCCGCTGCATGAGCGCTCGATCACCGCCGAAGAGATGCCGCAACTTTATGCGGAAGCCTGGGCCACCTACGAGGACTGGGCACGCCGTGCCGGCCGCATCAGGTATTGACGACCCCCAAGGCACTTCCATGTCCGAAGCATTTGTTGACTTCAACCATGTTGACCTTGCATATGACGATGCATCCGATTTCGCGGTGGAAGACATCACGCTGCAAGCACGGCGAGGTGAATTCATCGCCGTCGTGGGGCCGTCCGGGTGCGGCAAGTCCACCTTCATGAAGCTGGCGACGGGCCTCAAGGCACCCACGCGCGGCAGCGTCTCGGTCGGCGGCGAAAGCGTCACCGGGCCGCTCAAGTGTGTGGGCATGGCTTTCCAGGCGCCTTCGCTGCTGCCCTGGCGCACCACGCTGGACAACGTGCTGCTGCCGCTGGAGATTGTTCAGCCTTACCGCGCCAACTTCAAACGCGATCGGCAGCAATACGTAGCACGCGGCATGCAATTGTTGAAAACTGTGGGCCTTGACGGCTACGCAACGCACTATCCCTGGCAGTTGTCCGGCGGCATGCAGCAGCGTGCGTCCATCTGCCGCGCGCTCATCCACGAGCCCAAGATGCTGCTGCTGGACGAGCCCTTCGGCGCGCTGGACGCGTTTACGCGCGAAGAGTTGTGGTGCATGCTGCGGGAGCTCTGGGCCGTGCAACAGTTCAACGTGATCCTGGTCACGCACGACCTGCGCGAGGCGGCCTTCCTGGCCGACACGATTTATGTCATGAGCCAACGCCCGGGGCGCATCATCGCCCGCCGCGAGAACCCGCTGCCGCAGGCTCGCGACCTGGAAGTCACCTACACCAAGCCCTTTGCCGACTTGGTGCATGAGCTGCGCGAGCACATCGGCCGCGTGCGCGACAGCTGAGCGGCTCCTGAGGCTCCCGAGGCTCCTACACCGGATGGCAACAGCAACATCATGAAAAAAAGAATCACCCGCAAGCTGGCACCGTGGCTCGCGTTCGCGGTACTGCTCGTGGTCTGGCAGGCCGCCTGCAGCTACTTCTCGGTTTCGGAATTTATTTTTCCGAGCCCGCTCGAGGTGGCGCGGTCCATGGTCGACTATGCCGGGCCTATAGCCGGGCATGCCCTGCGCACTTTCTGGGTCACCATCGCGGGGTTCGCGATCGCCGTGGGCGTGGGGGTGCTTCTGGGGGCGCTGATCGGCTCGTTCCCGGCCTTGCATGCGGCCCTGTATCCGCTGTTCACCGCCTTCAACGCGCTGCCGAAAGCCGCGTTCGTCCCTATCCTGGTGGTCTGGGTGGGAATAGGCGTCGGGCCCGCGATACTGACCGCCTTCCTGATCTCCTTCTTCCCCATCATGGTGAATGTCGCCACCGGGCTCGCGACAGTCGAACCCGAACTGGAAGACGTGCTGCGTGTACTGGGTGCGAGGCGCATCGACGTGCTGCTGAAGGTCGGCTTGCCGCGCAGCTTGCCCTACTTCTTCGCCTCGCTCAAGGTTGCCATCACCCTGGCATTCGTCGGCTCCAACGTGTCCGAAATGACGGCCTCGAACGAGGGTATCGGCTACCTGCTGGTGTCCGCCAGCGCCTCCATGCGCATGCCGCTGGCCTTTGCCGGGCTCGCCACCATCGGCGCCATGGCCATGGCGCTGTACCAGTTGTTCGCTTTCATCGAGATGCGCACCACGGCCTGGGCGCATCGCGGCCGCGGTACTCACTAAGGTCCAAACCAAAGGGGGTTCAGAGAATGAAACTGACACGCATTGTGATCGCGGAAGACGATCCGCAGCAGGCCCGGGGCCTCGCGAACCTGGTTACGCAGCTGTCCGGGCACTGGCATGTTGAAGCAATCGTGCATTCGCAGGCGGAGCTGGAGCGTGCTTTGGAGAGCGTTGTGCCCGACGTTCTGTTGCTGGACCTGCATATCCCGGGCGGCCAATTACCCGGCTCGCTCGAGGCGAATTCGCTCGGCGTTGTGCGCCAGGCCGCCATCCAGCCCTTGGTGATCCTGGTCACCGGCGACCCGTCCCAGGCCCTGGCAGCGTTTGACAACCAGGCTGTCGATTACGTCCTCAAACCCGTCAGGCAGGCGCGGCTGGCGCAAGCGCTGCAAAGAGCCGACAGCATGATTTACGCCCGACGGGCCGCCGCTGCGGATGCGGCTTCCGCGGCACCTGCCGCCACGGGCCAGTCCCGCTGGCTGACAGGCATGCGCGGGCGCGACGTTGTGCCCCTGGATCCCAGCGAAATTTTGTACCTGCAGGCTGAGCGCAAATACACCATTGCTGTTTTGCCCAGCGGCCAGGTCTTGATGCGAAATGGCATCAGCGACATCGAGGCGAGCCTGGACGACTCATTGTTCAAAAGAGTGCACCGCAGCACCATCGTCAACATGAAGCGCGTTGAATTCATGCGCCGCGACGAAATGGGGCGCTTCCGGATCCATATCAAAGGACGGCCCGAAACGCTGGCGGTCAGCAAGCCTTTCGAACAGCAGTTCAAGCCGGGTTGAACGCCGCCTCGTTAACAGCCCTTTCTTCGTTCACAGCTAGCACTGATGGCATGTTGGCAGCGTGCCGCCACAAAGCAGAAAAGACTCGCGGTGTATTGTTTAAACCTGCTGGATCCGGTGGACCGCCTCATGGCCATGTTGCCTGCGGGCATCCTCGCGGGCGCCGCGCTTTTGCTTGGCTTGGTTGCGGGTGGCTGGGCCGGCTGGCTGGCCCGCGGCCGACGGCCCGTTGCCCAAGGGAAGATGGTTGCCGGCTTTGAGGGGCGCGGTATCGCGGATATCTCCTGCCTGTGGGACGCGCACGGCTGCCTCAATGCATTGAACCGCTGCATCATCAGCGCGCCTCCGTCCTCGCCCTTGGCCGAAGACAACTCTCTCTACGCGGTGAGCGACCACCTGAGGCTGCTGGCCCAGCTCAGCCAATCCGGCGGCTGGGTCTCTTCCGCGAGCCTTAAGGAATGGCTGGAGGCGCTGGTGGCGTTGCAGCCGGGTGCGCCGGCCGGCGGGGTCTGCAGCGTTGCCCTGCCTGAAAACAGGGTGCAGCGGCTGCAGATCTTGCCGTTGGGGATGGCCTTGCTGCCTCTTTTGCGCCAGGCCAAGCCGGTAGCGGGTGTTTTGATTGAAGCGAGCGACATCCGCCTTCCAGGCGACACCGAGCAAACCGCCAGCCTCGCGCTGCGGCTGCGCGTGAGCGAAGGGCGCAAAGCCGATGCGCCGCAGGGTGATCAGCCCGCGCGGCCGCCGCGGGAGTGGGATGTGGAGCTTGTTTGCGAATGCACTGTCGCTCATTGAGCAAACGGTCCGCCGCTGGCTCGTAGACCCTTTGCCGTATCAACACATCACCATTCGCGAAGTCGCGATAGTCGCAAGCCCTTCAGTCCGGCACCACCGCCGTCACCTCAATCTCCACCCGCGCGCGGTCCTCCACCAGGCCCGCCACTTCCACGCAGGTCATGGCCGGGAAGTTCCGGCCCATGACTTCGCGGTAGGCGCCGCCCAGCTCCTTGAGCCTGGCCACGTATTCCACCTTGTCGACGACGTACCAGGTCATGCGCACCATGTGCTCGGGCCCGGCGCCGCCGGCCTTGAGCACGGCCACGATGTTTTGCAGCGCTTGCCTGGTCTGCGCAACGAAGTCGTCGCTCTCGAATTCCTGTTTCGCGTTCCAGCCGATCTGGCCGCCCACAAACAGCAGCGCGCCGCGTGCCAGCATGCCGTTGGCATAGCCCTTGGGTTCGGCCCAGTCAGGGGGTTGCAGTTTCTTGATCATTGCGGCTTCGCTCCGGGGGATGTTGGTGATGTTTGCAAATAGGGCAGCAAGGCCTCGCGCATCGCATCGGGAATGCGCACAGCCTTGCCGTTGGGAACTTCGGAAAATACGACCACGCCATGCGCCCTGAGCTTGACGGCGCCGTCCTCGCCGAGGATTTCGTATTGCATGCCCAGGCTCGCATTGCCGATGCGCGTGAGCTCCAGCGTCATCGTCAGTGCGTCGCCGTTGCGGCACATGCCCAGAAACTCGGTCTTCAGGTCCACAATGGGCACGCCCGTGCCGCCGGCGATCAGCTGGTGCTCGGGAAAGCCGATGTGCGCCAGGAAATCCTCCTGCACCTCATGCAGCAGGTAAAAGAACTGCGGATAAAAAACAATCCCCGCCGGGTCGCAGTGGTGAAAGCGCACGCGCTTGGCAACGCTGAACTTCATGGCTGGCGCAGCCTGAAGCGTTGCAGCTTGCCCGTCTCGGTGCGCGGCAGCTTGTCCACAAATTCCACCTGGCGCGGGTATTTGAAGGGCGCCAGCGTCGCCTTCACGTGGTCCTGCAGCGCCTTGACGGTGGCATCGCCGCCCGCCTCGCCGGGTTTGAGCACCACAAAGGCCTTCACCACCATGCCGCGCTCGTCGTCGGGCAGGCCCACCACACCGCACTCGGCCACCGCCGGGTGCTTGAGCAGCGCGTCTTCCACCTCCGGCCCGGCCACG